>Ga0209536_100000683_pt1 | contig 55475 bp, 74 predicted proteins | sample DeeMarSeWOR28_12_FD_187461 | JGI IMG/M metagenome (GOLD analysis project Ga0209536, IMG submission 187461) | Marine sediment microbial communities from White Oak River estuary, North Carolina - WOR-2-8_12 (SPAdes) (version 2) | ecosystem: Environmental > Aquatic > Marine > Intertidal zone >... | reverse complement strand
CAGCAGGTTGTAGGGCTCGCCGATCTGGAAGAGGACGACCACGAACTGGGGGTGCGCCCCTCCCCACCCATGGGTGGACGTAGGCGCAAGAGGAAGAGAGGGCGTAGATGAACGGTAGGAACGTAGACCGTGGCAGGGGCAGGCAGATGCCTCCACAGCGTGGAGGGGGCACGGCCAACATGCCCACCGCCAACGACCAGGGTGCGGCCCTCGCAGGCGGCGGGATGGCCAGCAAGAAGATCGCGCAGGTCCAGCGGCGTCGGCGGTTCCGGCGGCGTGCAGGACGCGGCGGCGGAATGGAGCGTGGCCAGGCGTAGGAGATCGCCATGATCGTGAAGCAGGGCGGCGGCTACGTGGTGAAGTCCCACTCCGGGAAGAACCTGTCGAAGCCCATGTCCAGGAAGGCAGCGAAGAAGCGGCTCGCTCAGGTCGAGTACTTCAAGCACAAGGGCAAGGGCACGACGGGACAGCAGGCTAAGGGGCTCTCCTGATGCCGATGCGCGAACCCGATGTCGACTGGACGGCCATCCCAGGTCTTCTGGAGCAGGCGGGTAGCTACATCCGCTACGGGATGTCCCCCGAGGAGAAGTGGAACGTCTCCGCGTCCGGGACTCTTCCTGGTGCTCCCGCCGATCCTGCCGATGTCGCCGCTCGTCAACGCCACGGTGCTGGCTACCTGTTCGCGCAGCAGTGGCCTGCCGTGTCGCAGATCGCCCAGCCTGTGGTCGATGCCTTCAAGCTCAGCAGCATTGGTCAGGCGCTTGGGTTCGGGACTACCCCTGAGACCCAGTCCTGGGCCAGTGCTGGAGCCAGGCAAGCCTGGAACGAACCGAGAGCACCGACGGCGTATCAGCAAGCTGGTGCGTTCAACCTCCCAATGGTGAGGAGATGAAGGAGATCTGGTGTCCGACCTGCCGAGCGCCGGTCTGGACATCGAAGGACAGGCCGTTGACGATGGCGCACTTCACCTCGGGGCAACACCCCATGATCGTGAAGTGCGCTCGCTGTACCAACTCGTTCAAGATGACTCCTGGCGTCTTCGCGCAGATGCCTCAGGTCGCGCCAGAAGTCACTGTGGTAAAGTAGTTTGTAACTGAGGGCCTACCCCTCGGACAAGCGAGGAAACCATGCCGGACACCGACGTTGATGCCGCGCCTGACACGGACGATCAGGTCTCCCCTGATTCGGACGACAGCCAGGCCACTTCTGCTGATGACACGACCGCATCCGCAGGAGACGACTCCCAGGTCGACGACACCCAGATTGCCACCGGAGACGAGCCCACGGACGATGACGGCGGCGAACCTGCGAAGGGGCGCAGCACCGCTTTCAAGAAACTGCTCGACAAGTACGGCGGCGATGAGGAAGCTCTCGTCAATGCCTACTTCGAGCAGGCCAACTCGGCTTCCCGACTCCACGCGGAGTTGGAGGAACTCCGAGATTTCCTCATGGCGCAGCCAGATGAGGAGGATCCCGAGGAACTGATCCAACAGGATCCGGATGTTCAAGGGCTCAGCCAAGAACTCAACTCCTTGCAGAAGGACATCGAGGCCGTCCAACAGGAACAGATGCAGTTGGTCGGCACGTACGGTCAGATCGAGCAAGAGATCAAGATGCTCGAAGCGCAGGCGGAGAAGGCCGAGGACTTCGAGAAGTCGAGCCTCCGTTCGGAGGCCAACTCCAAGAAGGCCGAGCTTCGCCAGATCATGTCGCAGGTGAACCGGGGCCGTCGTGAACTGAACGCGATCAACCGGAACATCGTGGCAGTCGAGCGCAGCCAGCAGAAGGCTCGTGAGGCCGTACTCGGACGCAAGGAGCAGCAACGGAAGGCAGAACTGCAAAGTGCCCAGGTAGCACGTCTTACCAGGGAGGAGTTCAATTCGGCGATGAGGGCGGAGGCGGAGGGCTACGGGATCGACCCAGGCTCGAAGCAGTTCCAGGTCCTCAACACGTCCGTCAGAAATCAGCTTGCAGCGCACCTGAACCGTCTTCCGCCGGATACCCCGGCGATCGACATCAAGGCAGCGACCAAGCACCTGATGGGTGAGTTCGCCGATGCGATGGGTCTCAAGTCGAGGTTCCAGAAGACGACCCAGGCCAAGGGCCGCACTCCCGTGACATCAGGCCCGAAGGGACCGCCGCTCCCTGCGGGTGTGAAGGAACCACCGATGCCGAAGGGTATGCAGCAGTTCGGCAAGGACGGGAAGAACTGGACGCTGGAGTTCGCTAAGGCGAGAGCCGCGAAGCTGCTCGGCGACTAGTTTCCCCGTCTAGGGGAAGAAGTAGATGGCCAACATCGGGTCGGCATTCACCGATCTGGGCGTGGCGCTGAAGACGGTCTATCCGACCAAGGCGCTGGAGCCCATGATCAACGAGGAGGCCCCTTTCCGCGAGAAGCTGTCCAAGTCCACCCCTGCGGGCGCTCGCGTCACCGAAGGTGACGTGAAGTTCAACGGGGTCCTGGCTCTGCCCCAGAACGTGGCGCAGATCCTGGACGAGGGCGACCTTCAGACGGCTCGGGGTCGCAACGAGGTGCAGTTCAACCTGCGCCCTTCCATCTTCCAAGCCACCATGAACATCGGCTGGCTCACCCGGCGTGCCGCCAACACCGGCAAGTCGGCGTGGTCGGGCGGTGAAGTCCGGCGTCGTACGGAAGAGACCGCATCCAACCTCGGCAAGTTCGTCGAGTCCACCTACGTCGGCACGTCGGGCAACGGCGTCCGCGCGTACGTCGAGTCCGCCATCGCGGGCTCCATCACCCTCCGCGTTCCCGAGGGGACCAAGCTCGTCCGTCAGGGCATGAAGGTCTCCGTCCGTGACGGCGCGGACCTCACGTCTCCCCGTGGCACCTCGGCGACCACCGACGGTGTCCGCGTCAAGAGCGTCGACTACCTCACCCGGAAGGTCATCTTCGAGACCGAGGCAGGTGTTACTGTCACCGACCACACCGCCAGTGGCGCCGTCGTTGCGGACGACGCGATTCTCGTCGTGTCGAAGGACGGCCTGACCACCGAGGTCAGCACCACGTTCGCCAACGGGATCCGGGGGCTGGTCGACGACGGGACGTACAACACCTCGATCCACGGTGTCGACCGCACGCTGACCGGCAACGAGAAGCTGAAGTCGATCGTGAGCGACAACGGTGGAACCCTCCGGAACCTGACCGAGCAGTTGCTCATCCGCATCTGCCACCAGGTCCACGAGGAGTCCGGGAAGCGGGTGACCGACATCTGGACCACCCCGGGGCAGGTCGAGAAGTACATCGAGTTCGTGGCCCCGGATCGTCGGCGTGCCGTGCAGTCGGGAACCTACGACAAGGGGACCGGCTACAAGGAAGGCGAACTGGTGCATTACGCACCGGGTGTCGCGCTCCGGATCAACCGGTCGTTCGACATCATCCCGAGGGAACTGTTCCTCCTGTCGTGGGACACGTTCTTCCACTACGTGGCACAGGAGACTCAGTGGGTCGACGAGGGCTCGCTGCTCCACCTGGCCATCGCCTCGACGGGCAACCGTCAGGCGAAGTGGGAGGCGTTCATGGCGTGCATGGAGAACATCGGCTGCGACATGCCGGTGGCCAATGCCGTCATCCGCGACCTGAAGGATCCGCAACTCGGCGACTAGGCGTACACAACGTGAGGGGGCGGCTCAGGCCGCCCCCAAACCCACTCACGGAGGAGGAGGAAAATGAGTGGAATCAGCCGACGTGCGATGGGCGAACAGTCCATCAGCCCCGCCAAGATCATCACCGACTTGCTGGAAGGCAAGTACTTCTACGGTCGATGGGCCAGCCACACCCCGATCGTCACCGGCCTCGACGGCTACGCCGATCCCAACCTGGCCGATACCAACATCAACCTGGTTCACTTCCAGGGTCCGTTCCCGATGCAGGCGGCGCAGTACCTCATCGGAGCCAAGACCAACGTGGGGCTGTACCAGGACTCCGCGAACGACTGGCTCGAAGCCAACCCGGAACCCACGACGAGCGAGGGCGTCGAGTACATCCTGGGTGGGATGACCACGGCAGCCAACCCCTTCTCGAACACCATCGCCTCGAACAGCGCCAGGAACCGTGGCAACAAGCTCATCCGTCTGCTTCATCAGATGGAGACCGACGCGAACATCGGCGAGATGGCGGTGGGCTTCCGCAAGGCGGAGAACACCCTGTCGGTCATCGACAACTACGACGAGATGGCCTGCATCAACATCCAGTACGACACCGACGCGGCCTACGTGCGGATCGAGACCATTCTGAACGGTGACCCCACGGTCACGACCGAGACCGGACTCACTCTGGCCGACGACACGGACATCCTCACCGAGGTCCGCATGGCAGGTGGCGTGCCTCGCTTCTTCGTCAACGGGCAGGAGTTCCGCACCTCGATGGTGTTCGACGACGGAGAGGTCATCGTCCCGTTTGTCCACTTCCTGTGCAACGCCAGTGGCACTTCCGAGTGGCGTTGGAAGGAGCTTCTGGTGGGCGACGAGATGGCCATCAACGAGTCGCTCCAATTCTAGGAGGTGACCCATGTGGGTCAAGAACACCGGGAAAGCTGTCATCCACTACGCCTTCAACTCCAGGAAGAAGGTCATCCCGATGGGGCCAGGAGTGGAGATCCCGGACGAGCGCGAGGCGAATCTCGTGCTCGGGAAGTACGCCAGGCTTGGTGTCATCGAGGTCGCTCCGCCGTCCAGGAAGAGCTTCACGACCTTCCCTCCTGTGAAGGAGGAGAAGGCAGCGCCTGCTCCGAAGAAGAGCACCAAGAAGAAGACAGCCAAGAAGAAGGGGTAGCCCGTGGAACTTGGCGAGTGGGGCGTTGAGATCGTCGCCGGATCCGGTTTGCCCGTGCCGGAGGAGATGCCTGTCGTGGGCACTCTTCCGGTGCGGACGGACTTCTACAACGCCCGTGGCTGGAGGCAGGTGGACATGCAGTACACCTGCATTCCAGACCCCGTGTACCCGTGGGACCCGTCCCTGGTCAAGAAGATCTGGGAGTTCGCTCCGGATACGGTTCCCATGTGGGTCCACTGGGTGTTCCGCTCTCCCAGAGACGAGGAGGGGGAGCGGGATGTCATCTTCGGCAGGCACGCGCTCGGGCGGGCGATCCGCCCTGCGCGTGGGGATCTGATCCCGTTCCGATGTGCCATGCCGACCATGCCGTGCCAAGGGATCACGTTCGAACGTCCGAACGCCATCTGGTTCATTCATCAGGGGGAAGCCCCCACCGAGAAGCACGTCGATCTTCCGGGAGACTACCTCCCATTCGATATGGGGTTGGTGATGAAGGCTTGGGATTCCTGGGCTGGAGCCGACACCAAGACGGAGGATGAGTTCAAGGAGGAGCTTCGAGAGGAACTCTACCGCCGTCCGCTTCGTGAGGCGGCGAAGCGAAAGGCGGAGCGGGACGCCGACATGGCGGAACGCAACGCCGACTTCGCTGAGTACGCCAAGCGGAAGCTGGACGGCGTGAGTGATGCTGAGATCGACGCATTCAGAGCTTACTGGGACTTCATGAGAGCCCAGGTGAAATAGGGAGACTACCTCCATGTCGACAATGCCGCCGCTGCCGTACATGCCGGACTTCAAGCCGCAGATCAACCAGTACACGCTCCACAATGCCACCCCGGAGGAGATCATCCTCAAGTGGGGTGGCCTCCAAATGACCGTGCCCCCAGTGGATCAGATCGGTCCGAGAGCCGCCAAGGATCCGGACGGCAACCTCATCCCTGGGACACGGATCATCACCGACACCTACGCTGCGACCCCGGATGGACACCACCCGAGGAAGGGAGATCCCCCGAACTGGTTCGCCGCTGCTGCGATCCGGAACATCCTGAAGATCGACCCGGTCACTGGGGAGGCCCTGGGGTCGAGTGCCAGGAAGGGCGTCTCGGTCCTTCCCGGACAACCCACGGCGGCGATGGTCGCGCAGGCCAAGGCGGACGGGAAGCTCCGCTACGACCAGTTCCTGGTCGAGTGGGCGACCGACACCGTGAACGCCTACGCCGTGGCCAGGGACAGGAACACCCAGGCTGGGTACGCTCCGCCTCCCCCTGGGGCGGACTACCAGAAGGCCATCATCATCCTGGAGAGGTCCCAGAAGAGGATGAAGGCCGAGATGGGCATGGTCGAGATCGAGCAGGTGGACCTCCAGGATGAGGGCACCGACGAAGATCTCGAAGCCTGGGTCCTGGCTGAGGCCATGAAGCGGGCCAAGGAGCCTGCGGAGGAGATGCAGATCCCGCAGGAGGACCTGGCCTTCCAGATGCTCAAGAACCCGAAGATCCGCGCGGCTCTTCGGAAGAAGGGGCTGCGGATCAGGCAGGTCGGCCACAAGGGGATGGCTGACGAGGAGACCTAGATGTACTACCCGACTCTGCGCGACCTTGTGAACTCGGTCATCGAGTACCAGGAGGACACGCCGTCCACCCAGTACGGGATGACCAGCGAGCGTGAAGCACGGCTGTGTCACTACTACGACAGGGCCGCGCACGAGATCTGGTACCTGAGGGACTGGTGGCCGTTCCGTCATGCGTCCACCTCCCTCAGTCTCTCCAACGGGCAGGCTGCCCTGCCCGCCAACTTCGGGGGGCTTGGGGACAACGGCTACGTCGTCCCCTCGCCTTCCGGGACGGGTCAGCTTCCCTGGGTCGAGGTGGGCTACCAGGAGCTTCTGGCCATGCGGAACAACAACGTGTGGCCTGCTCGCTACCAGCAGAACAGGGTCTTCGCCATCGGCCCCCCAATCCCGATCACCTTCACCGAGCAGGTCAGCACAGGCTCGCACTCCGGGTCTCAGTACCAACTGAACTCCGACGACCCCCTGGGATTCGCGGACGTGGGTCTCTCCTACGGGCTGGTCATCACCATCGCAGGGTTCGCCCAGCCTGACAACAACGGGGAGTTCGTGGTCATCTCCGAGGTCACGGCAGACGAGCAGTACGTCATTCGTAGGACGGATGGTGGGTCGGTGGGCACCCAGGAGACCGGAGTGACGATCACGATCACGTTCCCCGTCGTAGACCGTCTCAGCCTCCTGTCCGGGAATCCTGCGGACGACCGCACCATCGTGGTCTACCACGATGTGAACCCCCCGGTTGCGGATCCGGACACGGATCTGGACCAGCCGATCCCGATGCCTGGGTACACGCACCACGCGCTGTACGCCGGGATGACGTGGCACGCCAATCGGTCGATGAACGACCGTCGAGCGGCTCAGACCGCCATGGAGTTCCGCAGGGACTTCGAGCGGGCGATGTCGGAGGCGATCAGAGCAGGACGCCCGAAGGCGAGTCGGCCTCAGCAGATGCCGATGACAGTTGGGAGGATGTACTGATGAAGAAGGTACTGGCGGCGATCTTCGCCATCGGGCTGGCGTCTGCTCTGGTCTTCGCCCAGGCGGGCGTGGTCAAGTCCGGGAACTTTGCGTACAAGTACGACGTGACAGGGTCCACCACGACCTACTGCGTCACGACTGGCGTCAATGGGGACGTGTTCGGGTCCTTCATCCGTGGTCCTGGAACCGTCGAGACCTCCGGGTCCAGTGTGACCGTCACGGGGGTGAACGCAGCCGACGACGTGTTCACCGACGTGGACGTGGGCGACATGTTCCAGGTCAGGTTTCCGAATGGCACGTTCGAGAACCGGGTGGTCGTCACCAACGCCGACGCCGATACCATCACGGTGGACACCGCGATCGACCTGAGTGCGGGGTACGTCTGGTACTACAAGTCGCTGGCGTGTGGCACTGGTGTGCTCAACGGATGGGTCGACGTATCCGATGCCAGGACTGTCTCCCTGACCATGCAGTACGACGCCGGGGACATGGACGACCTGGATGTGGTCTGGGAGTGCAAGGAGGGTGCAGTCGGATCAGAGCCCGTGCAAGTCTATCCGGGACCAGCCTCTGACTGTGGCTTCGGAACCCTGGCCACGAACGTGTGCCAGTTCGCCACGGTTGGCGACCGATTGACCGTGGTGATCGCAGACAACACCTTTGCTGAGTGTAGGATCGGAGTAGCAGTGACGACGGACGGGGCGACCATCGACGAGGTCACCATGACCGTCTCCATCGGGCAGTGATGCGCTTCCTGGCCATCGCCCTCATCTTGCTGGCGCAGATCGCAACGTACCCGCCAGATTATGGGGACATGTCTCGGAACAAGAAGGGCAAGGGAAAGCCTCCTGGTGTGACTCCAGGGCCTCCCCCGGCGAACTGCAAGCCCTGCGGTGTCGACTACGACTTCATCAAGGCTGTGGAAGCGACTTGTTTCTCACCAACCGCAATCAATCCCACATGCAGCACGGGTGATCCGACCTATCTGATCCTGGCGTGCGATCCCTACCCGGCTCCACCTTCGATCATCCTGATCTTCATGGTGAACGACTCCTACTCGAATCCCGAGCCCCACTACTGCTCCGTCAGTTCGACCATCGGCAGCACCACGAAGGGCGGCTTGAACCAGAACCAGGTGGACCGATGCAGGGAGGTCGTTCTGGAGAGTGAGTGGTGCTCGTAAGAATTGGCTTTGCGCTCTTCCTTCTGGCGTTTTCAACGCTGCGGGTGTACCCGCCCGAGGCCAACCAGAAGGCCAGCGGCGTGACACCAATCCCGCCCCCGGTGCCCATAGTCTGTCCGTGCGCGCTCGGCGGGGACCTCGTCGATTGGGTACAGACCAAGTGCCTCGACGAGCCCAACTACACCGGATCCCCACCGAGGAATCCGGCCCCGACCTGTGTTCCGCCGCCCGCGAGTCCGGCGTACTTGTTCATGCAGTGCGAACCAGGAGGCGTTTTCCCGCCGCAGGTCATCGCCATCTGGGCAGTCAACACCAGCGCGGAGACCTGCGACTTCGTGTATGGCAGTTGCCCGGGGCCTCTTCCGTGTACTCCTCAGACGGACTACGACAGCGGCGAACTCTCCGTCACGCCGGAGGAAAAGGCTGTGTGCGACGCACTGATCCTCGATTCGGGGTACTGCGAATAGGAGAAGACGACGATGAAGAAGGTTCTGCTGTTCCTGCTGCTGGCGGCCTCGGTGGCCTCGGCGCAGGTCTACCCGCCGGACGCCTCCAGCGGGACGGCGACGAGCATCGGCCCTTCGGCCTTCCCCTTGCTGGCTCCTAATGGGTCTGGTTCTGCTCCGTCCTACAGCTTCACCGCCCAGACCGACATGGGCTGCTGGAACAACACGGGTCTCTCCTTCGGAGAGGGCTTCCAGTGCCAGTCGAGCGGATCTGCGGACTCCAACTACGCCTACCTCCAACTGTTCGAGGAAGTGCCGGACACTGCCATTCTTGGCGTGGTGTACTCGGGAGATGAGGGCAAGATCCAGATTTCTCCCTCTGCGGGAGGCGGAAGCATCACCATCGAGAATCGGGACACGAGTGGGGCACCCTTCGTCGAATCCGAGATCCAGCTTTTCACCTACTCGGCGGTCTCTCCCTACAGCTACATCAATATGAAGGCGATGAACGATGGGGTCTCGGACGACGACACCCTCTACTTCAAGATCGACGCCAGCGACGCCGGGGACCCGCAGTTCGAGTTCAACATCAACAACGCCGGGGGCGGGGCCACGGACGTATTCCTTCTCGACCCCTCTACGGCAACCTTCGCTGTTCCGGTGACTGTGCCGAACGGGACGCAGGCCGCGAAGTCGCTCACCAACGGGACTGCCGATGTCGGGATCTACTTCGTGGCAACCCCAGCCCTCGCTGCTGAAGTTGCCGATGTTTCCAACAGCGAGGCCAGCGGCAAGTGGCAGCTTGCGACGTCGGAAGGGCGTTTCGGGTTCTACGACACAAACACAGAGTTCTCTGGTATCAAGGCGAACGACACGTCAGTCGTCCTCACGCTGGATGACGAGAACGATGGATACATCACCATGAACTCGACGAACGTGACCATCACCGACCTTCCGCTCATCGTTGCTACAAGCACCTACACGAACCTCCCGACCGCGACGGACGGCACCATCGTCTACTGCTCGGACTGCACCGAGGGCGGGGCGTGCGCTGGCTCCGGAGATGGGGCATTCGCCTTCGCATCTGACGGTGCATGGGAGTGCCCCTGGTAACAGCGGAGTTCACCATGATGGGGAGAACGTCATTGAGCGCAATCACAAACGGATCGAAGGCGCACGCTGGGACTCTCCTCGTGGTTGCGCTGGCCGTGCTCGGCCTCTCTGTGAGCCTCCTCGGGTACTTCGCTGCTGAAGATCGCAGGGAAATGAAAACCGAGACCCACGCCGCGATGGCGAAGGCCATTGCGAACGACGTTGAGATTCGCCTGCTGAAGCTGTCGCTCCAGCGGGTAGAGTCCGACCTCAAGGAGTTGAAGGAGGGCCAGAAGATCCTGCTCTCACGAGGGAAGTAGATGAGCGAGCTACTCCAGAAGCAGTTCCTGTTCTGCCGCTGCCTGGCAAGGTGGATCGAGGAGTGTGCCTACCGAGGCTACGCCTGTACGATCGCCGAAGCTGGGGTGCAGGTAAAGAGGAAGAGCCGGATGGGGATCCCGTTCAAGGATGGGGTCCACATGGCGGGGAGTCTGCACTACTCCAGGCTGGCCGTGGACATGAACCTGTTCGTCCCCGACGATCGAGGTAGAATGCAGTGGGTCACCCATGGGGACCACCAAGCGTGGGTCGCCATGGGGGAGTTCTGGGAATCCCTAGATCCTCTCTGCGTCTGGGGTGGAAGGTTCGATGATGCCAACCACCTGTCGATCACTCACCACGGGAGGAAGTGATGGCCTATCCTGGTCATGAGCCTGAGCCTCCGAACCCGGCTCAACCCCCCGCCCCTCCGACGGCAGGACAGCAGGCCGAAGCCCTGACTGCGGCCCAGAAGGCGGGGTACTACGGGGAGACCAAGGAGTCGGGGTCTGACCCGACGCGAGGTGAGAAGCACTGGGATCCCCAGTGGGAGAAGAGAGCCAGGAAGATCCTGGGTTCAGAGGCAGTTGGAGGTCTGGGAGACCTGTACGACCCCGAACACCGGAAGAGATTGAACCGGATGCTCCGCGCCCAGAGGAGAGGGAAGGGGAAGGCGGCGGCCAAGCCTGTGGAGGAGGCAGCCCCAACACAGACTCCAGAGGAGGCCACGGAGACGGGGGCAGAGACTCCCAAGACGGGGCTGCCCACCGCACAGGGCTCGGCTGGGCAGCTTCGGGAGAAGCTCCCCGGGAACCAGATCGACTGGGAGATGCCGGGCCGTCGTGTCCCCGGCGAGGACAGGGGAGGATGGGAACCTGGGCGTCCCGTGGAGGGTATCCGTGGGGAGCCCTGGGACACAGGGACGGAGTACCCGGGAGGTGGCCCCTCGGCAGCAGGTCCTGGCTACCAGACTGGACTCTGGACTCCAGAAGACGAGGCGCGGGCCAGGGCAGCAGATCAGGCTGGAGGGCTGGACGAGGGCTTCATGCCGGGCGGCAACATGGCTGGCGGGACTCAGCAGGGACGGGAGGACCAGTACGTGACGAACGCTGGCTTCCTTCCGGCTGACTACCCGCAGTTGCCGAAGGGAGGAGACATCAAGCAGCCCACGACCCCGTGGCCCCCTCCAGTCGTTCAGCCAACCTTCTACACGGGAGGGATGTGATGGCAGGAATCGGATTCAGCGGAGGGAGTTCCTCCGGGCCATCCCTTGGTGGAGGTCGTCAGCGCCGCCCTCCTCAGAACAGTGGGGGAGGTGGGAGCTTCTTCACAGGTGGAGGAGGTGGTGGAGGAAGCTCCCAGATTGGCGCTGGGCAGCGAAGCTATGGTGGCGGGGGAGGTGGAGGTGACTACAACCAGTCCACCGTCGCCCAGCAAGCACAAGGATTCGAACAGAGCCGCCAGCATCAGGCGTCTGGAGAGGGCGAACGGTGGAGACAACACTGGGAATCTCAACCCGGTGGCGGATGGACCCAAGGAATGGGGGCTAACGCCTGGGTCCCCATGGAGAAACTTGGGTACGACATGAGCAAGATGAATCCGCTATACGACCAGTACGGCGTGTACGGATGGGAGATGCTCTAAGAGAGGATGTGTTCAGTGAGGTTCTTCGTTGGCCTCAGCGCCGCAGCCCTGGTGACAGGGTTCGTGATCGTGGCGTGCAACAACGACGACTCGCCCACGCAGCCCACCGTGGCTGCTACGGCTGTGCCGCCGCCTGCTGCCACCACCAATTCCGGGGGTGAGACTCAGCCGACCGTGACTCCGTCTCCTACCCCCAAGCCCGAGCTTCCGCTCTGGGTCTCGTGCGATCCGGCAACCGGCATCTGCAAGTTCGGAACCGACAAGCCGCGTCCGGTGTCGGCGAAGTGTACCAAGCCCGCAGAGACCGATCCCTTCTACGGGACCTGGTCCGCAGTCATCAACGACGGTGACACCGTGGACGTGCGGGACATCTGCAACAAGATCGAGGCCGAGGACTGCGCCCCGAAGACCGTGCCCGTACAGGTGGACTTCCAGGGCATGGGCCGACACCTCGGACACCTGGGTCCGCTCTACCAACTGACCTTCCCGCAGAAGCTCTCCCCCGAGGAGTGCGAGGAGTGCAAGGAGTGGAAGGAGCCCAAGATCTCCACCGAGTGTGGGGACTACGGCGAGTGCCACCCGATCCTGGCAGCCCTCACTGAGGTCGCGCCCGCGTGCGAGCAGGAGCGTACCTGCGTCGAGACGAGCACCTGGAACTGCAAGGACCCAGACATCAGGGAGTACACCGAGAGCGAGCCATGCGACTGCCCCTGCATCGAGGGTGGACCTTACCCTGGCCTACCTCTGTGGATGGACGCCAACAACCCACTTGAGGGCCAGTGCGAGGAAGAGATCCCTCCGCTGGAGCCTGGAGTGCAGACACTCAACGGAGAGCCCGAGAAGAACTGCCACATCAATGGGACTCAGCGCATCAAGTACGACTGCCAGGATCCTGAGACTCGGTTCCTCTGCAAGAACGTCGAGTGCCCCTGCGTCGAGGAGTGGATCGAACAGGAGCCGGTCATCACCACGGGCGACTGCATCTGGAACGAAGACCGGCAGGGCTGCTTCGAGGCCGTCCGAACGGTCATCACCGAGATCAACTCCTGCACCCAGGAGGAGCGCACCAAGAGCGACACCACGGAATACGAGGAGTGTGCTTGCGAAGGCGAGTGCTACTACAACGTGTCTGGGGCTTCTGAGGCGGAGAGCGAAGCAACCTGCCTTTCCCAGGGTGGTGGTGACGCCGCCTGGAATGCTGGGACACAGCAGTGCGTGATCCCGGTGCCAGGAGTCTGCCACGAAGATTTCCAACTCACACCAGGACAATCTCACCCTGCTTGTCTGAAGCGGGCAACCTGTCTGCGCTAAGGAGGTAACATGCGGACCCTCGTCGCTGTGATGATCGTCGGGCTGGCAGCCTGCAACGGCGGGGGTCCGCCTGACCCACAGCCAACCCCAACACCTCCGTACACCGACGAATGCCAGAACCTCATAAACCAGGGATTCCAGTGGTGCCATGAGATCGGCCAGCAGTGTGGAGACTGCCTCCACAACCCGAGCACGGATCCCAGGCACTGCGAGCTTGCTCCTGCGTGCCCAAATCCGGAGCCCACTCCTACACCGTCACCAGGAGAGTGCGCTCAAGAGGCGGAGCTTGTGCCGACGACCTGTGGTGGGGCGGTCTACAACGCAGCCGTGAAGCAGGCCACCATCGCGTTGGGGGACCTGACTGGAAACCCGCCGCAGGAGAACCTGAAGGTCCTCGCTGCCGAGATCACGGAGCAGACCGGGAGGAAGTGCATCTTCGCGGGCGTGGAGGCTATCTTCCTCCTTAGGCCCGACGGGAAGTACGAGGAGAACCACGCGGTCTACTTCGGGGACGGAGGTTGGACAGGCAACGGCTTCGGGAAGTTCATCGGGTGCCACAACGCAGCAAACCCTAGTCCGCCCCCGACGGTCTGCACTGATCCAGATCCTCGGGGGCTTCGCGCCGAGTTCGTCCTGAAGAAGCACCACCAGGACTGGGACTCCACGTACAAGATCAGGAACCGTGAGTACTGCCACTCCGTATGCTCACCACTTGAGCCAGACGTGTGCTTCATCCGGGATGCCTGCCCAGTCAGGTTCGAGGGAGATCCAGAGCGGGAGGTGTGCGAAGAGGTCATGATCGGCGACCAGAAGTGGTGGTGCGACGGCCAGCCCATCGAGTCGAATGAGAATCCAGCGCAGGCCCGTTGCCACGGCCACGTCAAGACGTGTACCGAGGACGGAGCCACCTGTGCCGAGGCGGATTGGTAAGTTGGACATTGCTCCTGAGAAGTTCGACCTTCAGTTCTGGAAGGACATCGCCAGACTGGTGGCGCTTCTCGCCACGGTAGCGTTCGGGATCCTTGGTGGGACTAGTGGGCTGGAAGACGCTGAAATGTCCAGGCTCCGAGCAACGGAGAAGGTCGCCTCGGCGGAGGCTGAAGTCGACACGTCCTACGAGGACTACTATGAACTCCTACGCTACCATGCGGCGCAGGATGCGTCGTGCGACACGGCGCTGGAATCATTCAGTCGTCATCGAAGCGACGAACGAGATTGGGAGCACGTCATCAAGTGCTGCCACTCAAAGGGAGGATGGGAGTGACCCTGATTCCAGTCGGAGACTTCCTGCGAGGACTCGGAGACAAGCTGCCGAAGTGGCTCCAGACGGTCCTCCAGTACACCAAGGGCATCGTCATCAAGAGGGGCGACATCGAGATCGGACTCAACGAGGATCACCACATCGGAGGGAACAAGCCCTTCAACAAGCCGCATCGGCCAGGACGGTAGCCATGGGCTTGCCGTTCAAGCTGAAGGTTCTCGGAATCGTCTCCGGGAAGAAGGAGGAACTCGAAACCATGTGGAAGTGGCTCGACGGAAAGAAGACCCTGATCGGGGCGATCCTGATCGGCGTCCCTGTGATCTGGGAGGGCGTGCAGCCCATCCTGGAGGCGGGGGGCGTCTCCCCTGAGTTCATCGGTGTGGTGGCAGGCGGCATCATCGGTGCCATCGGCATCGCACACAAGGTCCTGAAGGCATTCGGGGTAGCAGTGCCGGAGAAGCCGGAGAAGTAGGTGGCACGGAAGCCCCTCGAAGACGCACAGCGGTTCGACTACCGGGTCGGCAACCAGGGGTACACCCTCGGTGGCATCATGAAGGATGTCGACCCGGGGTCGACCCCACCGAATCGCCCTCGTGCTGTGCTCAACGGGAGGTACCAGGGTGGGAGCATCATCTCCCGGCCTCCGTACACGTACGTCGACTTCCTGGACAGCCTCTCCCAGATGCTTGGTGGAGTGGGCTCCGAGTACACCGTCACCCTGGACTTCAACGGGAAGTTCATCGCTGAGCATCATCCGACCAGGCTGAACAACCAGCTTTGGGTCGGGAGGTGGGATGGGAACTCGTCCTACCTCCAGGTCATCGACCAGCCGTTCAAGATCCCAGAGGACATCGCAAGCTACCCCTCGCTCATTCAGAAGCCCCCGGTCGTTGAGAGGTTCAATGGAGAGATCTTCGTCGGAGACACGGGTTACCTGCGTCGAATCTACCGAGTGGGACTGGCGATCGCGGACCTTCCGACGGACGACATTCTCTATACCTTCCCTGGGTTCCGCGCGTATGCGATGCACGAGTACAACGGTCGTATCTTCGTCTTCGTTGCCGATCCTACGTCGGTTGCCAACTCCTACGTCTTCTCCTACGACGGGCAGACGGTCTTCGCGGAGGTCACCGGTGGGACGGCGGGCAAGGACGGGGCGTCGTTCCAGGAGTTCAACGGGAAGCTCTTCCTAGGGATCAAGGGTGAGAGCTTCCTCAGGATCAGGGACGCGGCTGGCTCATGGAGCACCCAGGCGGCGACTGGAGGAGCGTTCTCCTTCGCTCACTCCGGGTTCGCCAACGCCATGTACGGGGCGAACGACGCGCTCTACATCGCCGGGGACGACCGGACCTGCATCTACTCCGAGCTTGGTGGAGTCCCCTCTCTGGTCTGCAACGCAGCGGATGGATCGGATGCACTGGTGAGGCACCTGGTAGGATGCAGCATCGGAAGCTACGCCTTCCACGGGAAGACAGTCAAGAGGGCAGGGGACACCTACTACACCCCTCAGTTCAACAGCAACCCCACCAGGATGGCCACGGAGAACTCCTCGACGGACATCATCCCCAAGGCGTGCGCGATCTTCGCCAACCGGCTCTACTTCGCCATCGGGTACGACGATACGTCGGTGGGTGGGAGCGTGGTCGGGTTCTTCTCCGTTCCCCGTTCCGTGCTTGGGCTGGTGGGTGGCTTCCCGCAGGCAGGCGTGGGGGTGGACAGCAGCATCGAGTCCATGAAGGGAGACGTGAAGGGATGATCCTCTTCGGCCTCTCGTCGCCGAGCAGCCAGGACTACGGGTCCCGCAGTGGCCAGATCATGGCCTGGGTGGAGAAGGGATTGGTCCCCGGGGCGGCTGACTTTCCTCCATCGGCACTGCACAAGGTCCCGATCTACCTGCCCTACGGGGTGACGGACGTGGACGCTCCTCCGAGCGTGGCGTTCTACGATGGCAGGAGTTACATCGTCGGTGGGTACTCGGCCAACATCGTGGTGGACGAAGCGTACACGGCGTGGCGGCAGGGGATCATCCCTCCGACTGAACCTCCTACTGTGGCTGGTGGGGGCGGCACAGTAGGGGTGGCGTACTGGTCCTTCTACGACGAGATGTCCGGAGAACGAAGCTCCCTGAGCGCAGGGGTTCCCTGCAACGCCGGGAGCGGGACCAGGACATGGTCGAACTTCCCGCTGCGTCCGCCGGATGACGTGTTCATCGGAGAGGGCACGGTGAGGGCCGACGTGTCTATGGGTGGGTACTACACAGAGGACCCAAGGACTCGACACTTCTACATGAGGCCGGGGGACATCGTCTCGATCCAGGGACAGAACCAACAGGTGCTCGAAGTCCTTGGGCCGAGGCACTTCAACACGGATCCCTATCCTTACGGCTCCGACACGACTGGGCTGACCTTCGAAGGCTACCCCCTGACCAGGGCCACGCACGTCGAGGTGTGGATCGAGCAGTCTGGGGACTTTCCCAGGCTGGTCGCCCGCGTGCGCCTGGGGGCCACGGAACTGGTTGAGAGCAGCACGCTGGCCGAGCGCGGCGAGGCGTTTCAGGACAGCTTCGGCAGATTCCCCTACTGCAAGGTCAATGCGATCTATCACGACCGGCAGATCATGGCGGGGAATCCGGATGCTCCTGACACGGTGTACGTCTCGGAGTTGTTCCTTCCGGAGAGGTACTCCGGGCTGAACTTCCGGACCCGGAACGGGGAGAAGGTGGTGTCCCTCCTGAGCACTCGGGACTACTGCCTGGTCCTCACCGACAAGTCCTCGTACATCCTCCAGGGGTACACCGACTCGGACTTCACCTTCACGGTGGCCGACCCGAACATCGGGGCGATCACCCACGTCGGAAACATGGTGATCCACGGCTACCCCTACGTCTGGACCCAGGAGGGGCCGTACATCTACACGGGGGCATGGCATCCGATCTCCCCGGAGAACAGGCACTTCTGGAGAGATGCGGCACAGGGCGAAGTCGACTGGTTCGACGAGGTTCTGACCTGCGAAGGGGGCCGCCCAAGCAACTACAACCCCACTGAGGAGAGGTTCAACTTCTGGAGGGCGACTCACGACCCGATGTGGAACGCCTGGATCATTGGTGGAACCATCGTCGTGGACTACACCACGGTGATCCCTCAGGCTGGTGGTGGGTTCGCTCCAGCGAGGATCTCACTAGACTCGACGGAGACATGCGGCAGTGCTCCTGGGAACTGGCAGGTCGAGGGGCACAGTCAGCACATCGCAGCGTACGCGAAGCAGCAGGCAGGTGACGACTACGGGAACATGTACATCCTTCACAAGAAGCAGAACAGCTATTCGGATGCGGACTCGGATCCTCCGGCTGGCAGCAACCGGATCATCACCAGGATGCTGCCGGGCCGGTCGTTCTTCCCAAACGAGTGGTGGGAGACTCAGAGCCCGGTGTAGCTATGCCAGCAGGACATGAGTGGGAAGCACCGTACATCCCCTTCGACTTCTCGGTGACGATGCCTCATCACCTGGGGCAGAGCGACGAGCAGGGAGGGGCCTATCTCCGAGAGGGTAAGGCGTACAAAAGGGTGTGGGTCCATGCCATCGGTGGGGGGAAGACCAGGTTCTGGGAGGGAGACGGGAGCAGCTATGCCACCCAGCAGGGGGCGACCGAAGCCTACCTGATTCTGATGCCTGGTGAGGAAGAGAACATGGGCCGAGTGGGGGATGTGAATCTCACTCGGCACTTCACGAATCCCCTGGAGCCTCAGTACGACTACGAGGAAACGCAGCCCTGGGGGGATCAGTCGGACGCCATCTCGATGAAGTGGGGGGTCCACCCCATGCCTGCTCACGAGCGGAAGCTGTCAGCAAGAGGGCTGACGATCGGGTTCTGGGTCAGGTGGTGTGCGGACAAGTGCCGGTTCATGGGCTGGGGCGGGGAGTTCGGGCCTGGTGTTCTGAACATCTACACCCCAGATCCACAGTACCCGTACCCCGTTGTTCCGTAGGTAGCTGCAAAGGGTTTGGTATCATAGGTTAGGAGCGATCATGGCTGGTGGGCTCGGTGGAACGGCGCTTGGGGGCTACAGCACGGGGAGAACCTATGAGACCCGGGCCAATCCGGGGTACGACCCCAACAAGAAGTTCCTAACGTCCTCGGGGAAAATGGCCACTGTGAACCCGAGACAACGGGTGGGAGTTGCTCCAACAGCCCGACTGGGTTCTTCCCAGCACCCCAACTATGGAGCAGGTGGAGGCGGAGTCTCCGTTCCCAGCGGAGGTGGAGGGGCAGGTGGGGGCGGTGGTGGAGGCGGCGGAGGCGGCGGAGGAGGCGGCTACACGGGGCCGACCGTCGACAAGTTCAACTTCCAGAAGTTCAAGCAGGACATCACCCCCAACCAGTACCAGACCGGAGCCTACCAGAAGATGGAGGATCTCTGGAACGAGGTCCCCGACTACTTCGAGCGGGCTCTGGCGCAGTCCCGGATGGCTGGGTCGCAGGGTATCGAGGCGGAACTGGCGGCGGCTGGTGGCCGGGGCTTCGGACCAACCAGCGGATTCACTGGACATGCTCTGGCCGACTACGGACGGGGGCTGAACCAGATGCTCCTGGGTGGCCAGATGGACGCTGCCCAGAAGACCTTCGCCGCCAAGATGGGCCTCGCTTCGGGGATGGGCCAGTTGGGAACGGGCATCGCCTCGAACCTGGCCAATCTCTACGGCATGAACATCGGGGCCTACAACGCCCTGGCGAACTACGCGCTGGGGAACGAGAGGAACCAGATCTCCTGGTACGACGCACAGACCCGGGCGCAGCAGGGGTGGATGCAGCCCATGATGAACATGATGGGCATGATCATGCAGTCCGGAGCCTTCCTGTAGGAGAGAACCATGGGCAGCATTTTCGGTGGATCGACCAGTCAGGGTGGGGGTGGTCTCTCCAGCACGCAACGTGGTCCTGCTCCTCGCTCGTTCGTGGGTGACCAGGCTGGAGCCTTTGATCCCATGGGCGACATGATGGGAAACGTCAAGGACCTCTACTCCTGGAAGCAGGCGCAGGACATGGCCATGGCCGACAAGCTCCGCCGGAAGGAGCAGATCGCCAACGCCTTGCAGGAGGCCCCACGAAGCCCGTTCCAAGACGCCATGATGCAGATGCGGATCGAGCAGGAGGCCCAGAGGAGACAGCCCACGCCGAGGGACTACGGTCGCCCAGGGATGAGCCCACAGGGGCAGTTGGGCTTCTACGTGGACCCGGCTGACATCCCAGCCAACCTCCAGGGGGTGATCCGTGGGGGCTTCTACTCCGACAATCCGGCTGGGAACTTCACCTACAACGTGATGCCGAACCAGTACGCGGCCTTGGAGGGAGGGCGTGGCCAGGTCTCTGGGTCGAGGTTCTCTGTCACTGACCCGGCGACCAGCGCCGCCGAGCAGGCTCGGGCTCTGATGTTGCAACAGCAGGCTCAGCAGGCTATGGCGCAGCGCATGTACGGATGGGGTGGACCGCCGTCGCCGCCACCTGAGGAGTAGCCATGGCTGACTACGACTACGAGGGGTTGATTCAGGCGGGCTACAACCCTGCGTACGTGGACATGCTTCGTTCGTCTGGTCTTACTCCTGAGCAGATCCAGACCGAGCACTTCAACCTGATGGAGGAGCGGAGGAAGGAAGCGGAGGCGCAGGCCCTCCGAATGCAGACCCACCCGATGTGGTCGGATCCCACTGGTGGTGGCCGCCCCTCTGGGCTGACCGTGCCCCACGTTCCTCCAGCCGAGTTCGTACCCTACACTCCAGCAGCCCCGAGTATCGGTCCTAAGCAGGTGGGAGCCCACCGGCTCCCATCACCGCCGGATGAGCCTGGGGCCAAGACGTACGTGCCTTCACACGTCCCTGGCACTCCAGACACCTCCACGCCGGAGAAGGAAGATGACGAGGATGACGCCTTCGGAGACGCCATCCGGAAGATGTGGGAAGACGAGCAGACCGGGAGGCAGTACGACTACGACACCGAGCGGTACAAGATGAGGATGCAGGCGGCAGGGGTCAGCCCGGACATCGTGGGAAGGGCGGCTGTTCCTGGAACCGGTCCTCCGGCTGTGATCCATCCTGAGCCTGGGATTCAGGAGCGGGTCGGGATGACCAGGGAGGAGAGGGCTGGCATCAGTCCTGAGTTCCGGGGGAAGCACTTCCGAGGAGGGCAGGAGTACCGTCCTACCCCAGAGCACCTCCGTGGAGTTGGTGGGGCCTCGGCAAGGGCCAAGGCTCTGGGGCAGCGTGGAGCGTTCACAGCCAGTGCCCCGTTGATGAGCGAGCAGGCTCCCCCGGAAGTCGTGAACATGACGCAGTCGCCACAGATGCAGAGGCTCTGGTACGAGCAGAGGGCGAAGAGCCTCGGGCTGAGGACGGCGGAGGCCGAACAGCGTCTGGGCACGGCACGCGCGGAGATCTTGGAGGCTCAGGCCGAGGAGGCGAACCTGCCCCCGGCGGAGCGCACCAAGCGCATGACGGAGCGCATCGTCGGCGTCTACGAGCGGATCAAGGACTACATGCTCCCGGACGTGGAGCAGAAGGTCAAGGACCGCATGACGATGCTGGAGACTAGCAGCCCGGAACTCTTCGACAAGGATCCTGGGATGCGGAAGGTCTACGAGGAGCGCCTGCGTCGGCAGATCATGCAGGAGAACCTCAACAACATGACGATGATCGTCGCCAACCTGCTGGGGATGCAGTCGCCGGAAGGAGCCGCTGCAATCTCCAAGGTGCTGTCCGACCAGGCTGCGATGGCGGCGATGACTGCTCCGCCTCTGGCCACTCCAGAGTAGGTGCCCTCCGGTGGCCAATGGCTGGACCCCAGAAGACGAGATCAACCAGATCAGAGCGGAGCTTGGTCTCCCTCCCATCGAGAAGCCGTCTGCCTGGAGCGTTGCAGTCCAGCCGGTCAAGGGTGCGCTTGGCGCACTGGGCAACGTCGGTGGCCAACTTCTTGGCCTCATGGCTCCGGAAGCCTATCAGGCTGCTGAGGAGCGTCTTCAGGACGAGCTTCAACTCACCCGGGACGCCAACATCTTCGAGCGAGCCGAAGCCCTTCCGGGGCTGGGTGACGTAGGAGCAGAGCTTCTCCCGGAGGGTCTCCGGGAATCCACAGTCGGTAGGATCACCGGGCCGGTCGCCCGCATGGTCGCCAACGCCCTCGGCGATCCCACCACGTACACTCCCTGGATCCTGGGGAAGGCCGGGCAGGCAGCGATGAAGGCGATCCCTGCCTACCAGGCTGCCAGAGCAGCAACGGCTGCGGAGAAGGCAGCCGGGTTCATCGGCCCAGTCAGCGAGGCAGCACAGGCGGCCAGGGTCAAGCAGGCGCTTGCTGCTGGCACAGGGATCCAACGGGCGGCGACGTGGATGGGGCAGCACCGCCTCCCGATCGACCAGGCCATGGCAGTGGGTGGGCTGGCCTACGCGCCCGAGATCGTCTCGAACGTGGGGCAGTCGGCAGCGGAATCCTGGCGGCTGGCGAAGCAGGGTGAGTGGGGTGAGGCGGCGACCACGGGGGCCGCCGGGATGCTGATGGCGGGGCTCGCAGCCATGATCGGCAAGGGGATCATGGACATCCGCTCCGCCGACAACATGCTGAAGGAGGCCATCGCCAAGGAGCAGCCTGGCCTCGTTCGTGCTCGGGAGGCCGCCGAGGCAGGGCAGATCCCAGACATCACCCAGCCTCCGCTCGGGGCGGAAGGGCCTCTCCCGGCCTTTGAGGGCCAGGGGATGCTGCCGGGGATGGAGGGCCTGGAACCCAGACCTCTCCCGGAGCCCCTCGCTGAGCCTCCGGTGGCTGGGGTACCAGCGCGGCAAACGGCTCTCTACGGCCCGAAGGGAGGGCTGACGAGGGCAGCACGAGCGGGCATGGAGCCCCGTGCGCCAGGGCCTGAACTGGAGGGTGTCCTGTCCACGGACATGGCTCCTCGGCTGGGTGAGGCACCGATCCTCTCCCAGGACATGACGCCGAGGCTCCGTGAAAGGCCAGCCGGAGTCGCAGAGCCCACCCCGCAAGTTGTTGAGCCAGAAGGGCCTGTTGTTGCTCCAGCGGAACCCCCACCCGGAGCGGTAGGGCCGCAGCGGATCCGGCTGCCTGATGGGACGGAAGTGGACCTCCCGCTGAGCCCTGAGCAGTTGTCGGCGCTGAGTCCCGAGCAGCTTGCTGATCTGCGCGAGCAGGTCCGACTGCAACAGCGGGCTGAGCCTCGGACGTTCGAGGAGGGCAGACCAGCCGAGCCTCCGCCGCCTGGTGTTCCTGGGAAGGCCAGGAAGCTCACCGAGGTCGAGCAGGCGCAGGCTGCGGAGAAGGTGCCTCGGGGTCCAACTCGTAGACCGATCGAGCACCTCCCGCAGGAAGAGGCTGATGCCCTGAGGCGCGGCGAGGAGATCGCTGGCGACATGGGTGTTGAGCCCGAGGGTGTTAGGAGGGGCATCGAAGAGGCGATCGACCGGGTCACGCTGGACTACGGGAAGACCGAGGAGGGCCTTGCCTTCGCGCTGAAGGCGATGAGGGACGAGCTTGGCAACCTCCGAGCCATCGCGCGGGGCCGCAGGGGACTGCTGACGGACGAGGGTGAACTTCGTCCGGACGTGGAGGCCGGGGTCAAGAGAACTGGCGAGGCCATCGAGTACGTCCAGGAGCACGGGGCCAGGGTCCGTGAGCTTCGGAAGCAGGCCGATGAGCGGGCGCTGACGGCGGAGGAGCAGCGCGAGGTCACCCAGTACAAGGCGAACCAGGAGTTGATCCAGGACTCGCCGCTCTACGCCGAGGTGTACCGGGTCGGCAAGGGCAACGAGGGAGTGACTCCTGCCCAGTTCGTGAAGCAGACCATTGAGGCTCTGGAGAAGGAGGACACTGAGGCTCTAGCTCAGCGTCTCTACGATGTGGTCCAGGTTAGGGCCAGGGCGAAGGGCATGGAGGCGGAGCCCTCCGAAGCCGCTCCAGTCAGGGCCGAGCAATTCGACGCACGGATCGAAGATGCCCTCGGGAAGGCACACGCACGGCTGACCAACGAGAGGCTGCCTACCGCAGTACGGGATGCCAACGCAGATGCTATCCGCCAGATGTGGGAGGGCCTGAGCGGCGGTCGGAAGTGGGGCTACGAGGGGGAGAAGCTCACGCTGCCTGACATCTTCCAGCGGATGCTGGAGGAGTCGGACGACGAGGCCGATGCTGTTGGAAGGTTCCAGGACCTCGTTGCCAGCATCGCTCGGAAGACGGGTGAGAGCAGGATCGCGGACATCCGTAGGCTGGAGGTGACCAGGGAGTACCGCCCGATCTCCGAGGTCATCGACGAAGCTGACGAACTGGACCTGCGCTACCGGGGTGAGAGGGTTGCCCGTGCGGATCTCCAGCAGTACGCCGCCATCCGGGAGGAGGGCGTCACCAAGCCTGCCGAGATCGCTGAGAGGATGGGCAAGACCGAAGAGGATTTGATCGGTCTCAACACCCTCTACAACGACATGAAGTCTCGCTCCGTGAGGAAGATCCCCAAGGAGCAGCAGATGCCGCTCACCGAGGAGGGAGCGGAGGTCGCACCCGACGTGCTGGCCAGGGGGAGAGGCGGCGAGGTGTCCGCCACGATGGGCGAGGGTGGCAGGGACACCTTCGCGGTGCTGGAACAGCGTCTCGGGAAGACGATGGACGAGGTCGTCGACGATGCCGACGACGAGCTATTCCAGTACGGCAAGGACCGCAGGAGCGTCGACAGGGACGAACTGAAGAAGTACATCGAGGCCAGGCGTGACGGGCTGACAGGCAGAGCCCTCTCCGAGTTCATGTGGGGGAAGTACATCCCCAACAAGCTCTCCGGGTTCAACGACGTGTTCAACAACGTCCTCGGCCTGAAGAAGGAGAACGCCAAGATAGTCCAGGAGGTGAACGAGGCGGCGGACTCCCTGTGGAACAACTTCCTGTCCGGGCGGAAAGTCAGGGAACTCGACATCGACGACCAGTTTACCGCTGCCCTCGCACGCGCGGAAGCTGCCGTCAGGGCTGGCGAGGACGCCATGCTCTTCGGGAAGGGGAAGGGCAAGGGACAGTGGTCCTCGGCGTGGGACGCCCTGAGGGAGTGGGGAGGCGCGGCGAAGAACGCCGGAAAGGCCAAGATCCTGGCAGGTATCCGGAACCGGCTGGAGACCGCCCTCCCTCCTGGGGCTGCCACCAAGCTCAAGAGGGCTGAGCTTCCGACACTCAGGGCAGAACTGGGGGAGGCTGCGGCGGCGACCCGGCTCGTGGACAGGCTGGGGCTCCTGGCGGGCTCCGACGCTGCGACCCGGGCAGGGAGGAAGCTGAAGGGCTACGAGAAGGGCCTCCCGTCGCTCGCAGAGCCCAAGCACGTCAGGACCACGGGGGCACTGGCGGAGAGGTTCCCTCCAGGCGTCTACTCGGGCTTCACGGCCCCTGGGAACGGACGGGTCTACTTCACGGCTGCGGAGAAGTCCCGTGGGGAGACGGTCACCGTCCTGGCGACTCGGGGGGAGGGGAGCTTGGCGAACTTCCTCTCCGAGGCACGGAGGAGAGGCACCAAGCATCTGGAGATTCCCGACCAGTTGGCCGAGGGTCTCAAGGGCGAGATCAACAACCTCCGTCGGGAGGGAGTGCTTCGTGCTCCTGGCACCAGGTCCCCCAACGCAACAAGCCTGATGTACCCCGTAGAGCCTGGTCCTCCGAGAACAGCAGCGATGGTGACGGACGCTGCTGCCATCGCGGAGAGCACTCGGCAGTGGTACCGCCACCTGAAGGACTACGTCGAGCAGCGGGGCTGGCAGGAGTCCCTGAGCAAGGTTGCTGGGCAGACCGTGGGGAGAGGGAAGGGCTACGACGACCTCCTGAAGCGGCTGGCGGTAGATGTTGCGACCGGACGCAACCTTTTCCGGCTGGACGCAAGAATCGGCATGGAGCCCTACGGGGTGATCCGGCAGTTGGCGAGTTCTCTCTACCTGCACCGGGGGGCTGGGGAGCGGGTGTTCGAGGACTTCAGTGGGGTGCGCTCGGCCCTGGCTGACGTGCAGAAGCAGTTCGGGATCGACCCTGCGACCAAGCCCATGTACCTGGCCAACGGGGCACACAACGGGGTCTACGCCATCGGGAAGGACCGGGAGGGTCGGGCGTTGGTGATGAAGATCAACGCTCACGCTCCGAAGCAGTTGTTCCTGGAGGACCGGGTTCCCCAAGCCAAGAGCTTCATGCTTCCTACCCTGAGGGCTGGAACAACTAAGGAGGGTTGGAACTGGAGGGTGGAGCGTCGAGGCGTTCCGATGACGATCGAACGGCCAGGCATCGTGGTGCCCACCGACGTGCCTGTTGCTGTCGGTGCCCAGTACCTCAAGCACCAGGAGTTGATCAGGAGCCTGGAGGACAAGGGAGTCGTCAAGGTCTTGGACGATGGGCCGGGGCAGTGGGTGATGGTGGACGGGAAGCCCTACCTGTCTGACCGTGGTGCCATCGCCCCGATGAAGAGCCCCTACTGGAACTGGATGGCTCAGCAGGAGTCCCGCCGGAAGCCCTACTACGAGTTGAGCCCGAGGGATCAGAAAGCGCGTGACACCCAGTGGGGCGAGGCCATCAAGAATCAGAAGAACGGTGCCGTCGACTTCGACGGAGTCATGGGCGACGAGTTCACTGGGAGGCTCGGGAAGGCGACCGAGGGCCTGGCTGATGAACTGACCCCGATCGTAGACGAGATCCAAGAGGCGGCTCGCAGGATCGAAGGTGCCGAGAATGTCTCAGTCGGGTACGCCGGGGTGACTGGATCGCCCTACACCCGTGGCGCGTACGCCGAGGGAAAGGTCTACACGAACCCTCTGGAGGTGCTGTACCAGCACCCGGACGATCCGAGGGCGGCAGCCGAGATGACCGTGGCCGACCTGATCCACGAGGTGTTTCACGATGCGGTCATCGAGCATGGTGACCTGCACACCCCGATGGTCGATCAGCTTCGACTCATCGCCGATCTGGAAGGCAAGTTCGACGGATGGGTGGACAAGGTCGAGGCTGTCTACCGCAAGCGGGCGGACGCTCTGGACGAGTTGATGCCGGAGTACCGGGAGGCTGCATACAATGCCGTCACCACTGGAAGAGAGAGTTGGAGAGGGGAAGCGGGTCTCCGAACGGATGCTGTACACGCTGCTGAAGGCGGCGCTCCCCGCGCACCGTATCGACAAGGGGCGGGTCCAGAGGATCTTGAAGCTCGCGGCGGCGCAGGGGTACAACGCGGTGGCGTTGTACCGGAGGGCCTGCGAAGGACGCCCGGACCACTGGGAGAAGCCGCCGCTGATCGGGGAGCTTATGCACGGACGCCCGCAGAAGGCCCCGGAGTCCCTGCCCGAGGCGAGGGAGAGGGCGGAGGCCGAGTCGCCGCAGCGACAACAGGAAGAGGAGGAAGAACCACCGGAGGAGTGAGGGACTTCGCCGAGGCCAAGGCGATCCTCGATGACCTGACGAAGGCCAAGCGCCCCGTCTCAACCATGATGTCGAGGGCTCTGGAGATGTCCTTCCAGTTGGTCCGTCGGATGCAGGATCTGGGAGAGGAGGACCGGATCAGGGAACTGGCCACGGCCAAGCCTGACCGCGCTGAGTGGTGGTCGAGGTTCAACCTGGAGACCATCCAAGGCGTCTCGGATGAGGCCAAGGCAGCGGTGCAACTCTGGAGCCAGTTGACTCGTGGGATCCCTGAACTGAGCCGGGCGTTCAAGGCTGATACTCCGAGGACCTGGGATCAGATCGACAGGGAAGTTGCCAAGCTCCTGGACGCCAAGTCGAAGACCGAACTCTACGGGATGCTGAAGAAGAACGCCAAGGGGCTCAGCGACACCCAGATGCACCTGGCCAAGATCCTGGGGGCTGACCTCCTGAAGCGGGTGCAGGACACCGAGGCCGAACTCACCTCGGCGCAGTGGCGGCTGTCCAAGGGTCAGGGTTCGGCTGAGGATGTGGCCAAGGCGGAGCTTCGGGCGCAGCTTGCCGCACAGGACTTTGCCGAGGGGATGCCTGCCATCGTGAACCCGATCACCGAGACGGCTCGGGCGCTGGCGGCTGCCAGGAAGGCTGCGAGGGCACAGAACCCTGAAGCCACGATGCTCCAGGATTTCAAGGCGTCTCTGTTCGAGCGCCTCCGGAAGAAGTACAAGAGCGACCAGGATACGACCAGCGCAGTGAACTCGCTCATGTCACTCTGGGCCGAGGTGAGGAACGGTACCAAGGACATCAACGACTGGGTCGACCTCTACCGTGCCTCGTTGAAGGTCGACAACGTGGACAAGTTCCTGGAGGCTTACAAGGCATTCCTCCTGGGGTGGAAGTCCAGGGTGGCCAACATCGGTTCCAACTCGCTGGTGCAGGGGATGCGGGAACTGGAACGGACGGCAGCCATCGCCATGGAGCAGGTCTACGCCAAGGCGCAGGGCAGGAAGCCCGAGCGGTACTGGGGTGAGTTGAAGCTGAACTCCCTGGTTGCCAGGCACTGGGCCAAGAGCGCACTGCCCGACTGGTATCAGTCGTTCAAGGACGGGCTGGCGATGCGCCCCGAGGAGTTCACCCTGGAGCGGATGGGTTCCATGATGGAGGACCTGAGCTACCAGGTGGGAGCCATCGAGGGGACGAAGGGCGAGTTCGTCCGCTTCATGTTCAAGGGCATGAACGCTGAGGACGCCCTGTTCAAGCGGGCCTCCCAGCTTCAGTACTACTACAGGCAGGTGTACCGGAACCTGAAGGAGGGAGCGGAAGGCTACAAGATGAGGCCGGGTGAGGACATCTACGTGGCCGCGTCGAGGTACGTGGACGAGATCGAAGACACCTGGCTGAAGAAGATGAAGGGGCTGAACCCGGATTCCAAGCTGGTCAGCAAGTACCAGGACATCCACGATGAAGGCTTCCGGATCGCCAGGGAGGAGACCTTCCAGGCTGAGCTTCCCGAATGGCTGAAGGGAATGCAGAACGCCATGAGAACCGGAGGTGGGAGAGCAGGACAGTTCGTGTTCCCGTTCGTCCGGACCCCATGGAACATCGCGGTGGAGACGGTGCGGAGGACCCCGGCTGGGTTCTGGGAAGTCGCCAAGAAGTGGGACGAGCTTGGCCCGGCGGAGCGGATGGACATGCTGGCTCGCCCCATGGTCGGCACGGCTGTCGGTGCGATGCTGGTGAACGAGGCGATGAATGGGAACATCACTGGCGGCGGACCACTGGATCCGGTGGAAGAAGCCAATCTTCGGGAGACGGGGTGGAGAGCTTACTCCATCCGAGTTGGCAACCAGTACCTCGGCTACCAACGGCTGGAGCCGGTTTCCTCCATCATCGGAATGGCTGCTGACATTGCCGAGGGGGTCAAGAGAGGTGACTTCTCGACGGTGGGTCGTAGCACGAACCGGCTGTTCTCCCTCGTCACGGAGAACCTGACCAACAAGACCTTCCTGTCCGGGTTGGAGGGGCTGTCGACGGCAATGTCTGATCCGCAGCGATACGCAGGGCAGTGGATCAAGCAGATGCAGATGAGTGTGGTGCCCAACACGATCGGCCCGATCCCGTTCGGTCACCTGACCCAGGCCATCGACCCTGTCTACCGGCAGACGGAGCCCATGTCCCTGGAGGCGTTTGCCGTCAAGGTTCCGTTCCTGTCCAAGACGCTGGCTCCTCAGTACACCCCGACTGGTGAGCTTCGCCGGAGGCCGGGGACTGCGGTCGAGCGGCTCATCTCCCCGCTCACCAGGACGGCACAGAGGACGGACCCTGTGGCAGTGGCAGCCCAGCTTCTGGATGACATCGGGAGCCCACCGACCCCTCCGAAGCGGTACACCTACGTGCGGGGAGTGAAGGTCTACTACACCCCGGAGCAGCGTCAGAGGCTGGCTCAGGCCCAGCAGCGGGCGACCCAGATCATCGGGTCGAGGCTGGTGCGGGACCCGAGCTTCATGAGGCTGCCTGACAACGAGGACGTGGCTCCGCTGGGGGCGAAGACCAAGAAGGACGTGGTCAAGAAGCTGTACGACAAGTACCGCCGGGCAGTGCAGGCCAGCTTCCGGGCTGATCTGATGTCCAAGGCGGCGAGGCATACGGGTGGAGAGTACAGACCGTGAGCACCTCCAGGAGGGTCATGGCGGATGTCCCGCGCCTCACGCGGAGGCCGTGGGAGGATGTCGCCCGGGACCTGGAGGAGTATCTCAAGAAGCTGAAGGAGGCGTGGGGAGGTGGGATCCCTCCTGGCTTCTCAGCGGTGACCCCGCAGACCGTCGAGCCGGGGGACTCTGGGAGTCCCGGTGCTGCTCTGAGTGGATGGGTCGCAGCAGATCACGAGCACCCGGTCGTCACAGGTGCTCCAAGCGGCCTGGCGAACACGACCTCGGAGGGACTCTCCACGGGGGTCCCCAGGCTGGACCACTACCACAAGCGCGACGTGCGGGTGAAGGAAGACGGAGCAGATGTCGCCACCCGGAATGCGCTGGACTTCCGGAATGCCGATCTGGAGTGGGAACTCACAGACGATCCGGGGAACGACGAACTCGACATCATCGGGAAGCTGAGTTCTACGAGCCGGACCTTCCTCGCTGGAGGAACGAGACTGAACGCCACGGGGGCAAGCGACGTGATCGTGTGGGAGGCTCCCTACGCCGCTACGGTCATCGCAGTCCGTGGCATCAGGATCAATGGGGGGACGGGTGCGACGGTGAACGCTCGTCGCAATTTCACGTCGGAACATCTTGCGTCCGACCTGTCTCTGCCTACACAGGGGACTGTGTATGATGGTGGTGCAGTTCAGAACGCTGCCTACTCGGCAGGAGACATCTTGGAGGCCAGGATCAAGAGCGTCAGCGGTGGGAACTGCGACATCTCGGTCCTCATCCGCTTGAGACGTGACTGACAGGAGGAATTGAACGATGGCTCTGATTGTCGATCCTGATGATCTCTCTCAGGGTTTGGAGACGGCAGTCTCGGACGCGGCATTCACAAGCTCCTCTGGGGCAGATACGGTCATCACGAGCGGCGGGAACCTGCCGACCCTTACTGCTGGGGACTTCTTCGAGGTTCGTGACCACTCGGTGCCGGGAAACAATGGGCTCTACATTGCCACCGGGTCACCGACTGCGTCGAACCTCCCCTGTACGAAGGTCGAGGGCACAGACCCGACCGACCAGACCGCCGAGGCGATCCGCACACTCGGGGACAACGGGGCAGCCAGCGAGTACAAGTCGGTCCACATTGACACCGGCCTGAAGCGGATCTACCTCATCGAGAAGGGCAACCTCTCGACGGATGGGGTCACTGGCCAGGCGCTGTACTCCTTCATGAAGGAGGAGTGGAAGTCCGACGCCGACCACATCAAGTACGCCTTCCCCATGGTCGCCATCGGGTCGGTGGCTGAGGAGTTGGAGTTCCAGCAAGCCTGGGAACCCAGAACTGTCTCGTCCCCAGCGATCCAGTCCAAGAAGCTGATCCGCACAGCAGGATGGTCGGAGATCTCTACCACCGGGTACATCACCAAGCAGTTCTCCGGGATCGTCACCCTCGGCACCTTCGAGGACGAAGCCAACGACACCGCCTACTACTCCCTCGGTTACGACCCCACCGACACGGGCGCGGCCATCGACTTCACCTTCCCAGGTCCGGTGAACGAGGCGATCCTGGTCTACGAGGACTACGGAGTCCCCGGCAACTTGGTCATTTCCGGCACGGACACGATCACCAAGTCCGGCGGGACCAGCTTCATCACCTTCGGTTTCCGGGTGGGTGGTAGCGTCACCATCCAGGACGCTGAGGATTCCGCGAACGATGGGACCTGGGTTCTCACAGCGGTGTCGGCTGACGCGCTGACTGTGAGCGGGACGCTGACGAACAACGCGGACGACGACACCATGCGGCTGGCGGCGGACAACAGGAACGCTGTCTTCCCGAAGATCCGAGTCCGGGACGCCGACCCGAAGGGTAAGACCTTCGATGCCTCGTCGGTCACTGCAATCGGCTTCTCGATCATCGACAACAAGGCGTTCCGGTTCCCACTCAGCAACAAGGCCGACCAGTTCATCGACGAGACGGATGCCAACATCGCGGCCAACTCCCCCTACACGAAGATCTGGATGCGCTACCTCGCGGGCACCTACAACCGCGACGTGGACACCCCAGGCACGCAGAGGGACTTCGGCATCGTCATCGACGTGGGGAGGTACTCGCAGTCGAACGGGGTCTCCGCAGGTTCGACCCTCTTCACCTCAGCGAGCCTGAGCCTCGGAGCCACTGAGGCTCTGAGCGACTACACAGGTGGGACCCTGACCATCCACGAGGGTACAGACAAGGGAGTCCACACCATCTCTGGTACGCCCGTCAACAATGCTGGGACACTGGAGATCACCCTAACAGGGGCGCTCTCTGGGTCGGAATCGAACCTCAGCTTCACGATGGGTCGGGCGACCCCGCTCACGGCGACCGCGCAGGAGATCTACGAGAAGGTCCAGTACCTCCTGCGGCAGGACTCGGACATCGACTCCACTGGGAACGTCGTGACCGGACGCACGGCGGATGCGTTCATCGACTTCATCGGGGCGACGGACATCCGCTTCGGTGAGCGAGCGCCGGACAACCCCAATGGGGGTGGATCGGGTGTCATCGTCGAGGGCTTCGACGCGAACGACACCAACAACATGTACTTCTGGGACAACGGAGGCACCCAGAGGGCCTTCCCGTTCGTCGCAGCCGGGACCATCGCCTTCAACCAGTACCTCACCGGAGACACCGACCCCGACTACTGGATGTTCTTCAAGTACATCACCAGGACCACGGTGGCCGACCTTGCCATCAGCGCCGCCTCCGGAGACACGGCCTCTATCGACTCCTCTGGAGCAAACCTTCCGACCGTGTCGCAGTACGACTACTTCGAACTGACGGACATGATCAACGAGGAGAATAACGGGATCTGGTTGGTCACCGACGCTACGCCGACAAACAGCCAGTTCGATGCCCAGAAGGTCGACGGAGCGACCGTGGTGAACGAGGGGTCAGCCTCGCATCCGTTCGACTGGAAGCCCGCTGGATCCCCGCAGGCAACCCTCGTGAACGACAACGGCGGCTCGCCGATCACGGGCGCGGTGCCCGGCGGGGGCTCGGTCTCCTTCGACTTCGACTACGATGGGAACACACAAGGAGGCAGGTCGAGCGGGACTGATGCGGCCATCCTGATCCGGGCTGGTGGTCTGGAGTTGGGGCAGTTCGCTGAGACGCTGGGCGTCATCACGAGGGCCACCGGCTTGTCGTTCTCGGTCGTGTCTGCTCAGGAGCGCAACTACAAGAACCCGTAAGGAGGGCACATGAAGGCGATCGTGACCCTTCCCGATGGGAAGAAGGTCGAGCACAAGAGCGATGGGATCCTTGTGCTCAGGATCGAGAAGGACTTCCTCATCGTCGGGAGGCTGACTGGGAAGACCATCGAGGTGATCGAACGCTACCAACCTGGGAGGTGGAGCAAGGCCATCGTCCGTGGTCGCCGGGGGACCTAGGTCATGAAGGAGTGCGGAGACTGCGCCCTCTGCTGCAAGCTGATCGAGGTGCTCCCCCTCGACAAGCCCGCAGGGAAGTGGTGTCAGCACTGCACCAAGCAATCCTGCTCCATCTGGAAGGAGAGGCCGAGGATCTGCCGCTCCTACGAATGCCTATGGAGACTCAGCGAACCCATGGGTGAGGTGCTGCGCCCATCCAACTGCCACATCGTCTTCGAACTGTACGAACCCGAGAAGACCGTCGTTGCACTCGTTGACCAGCACTACCCGGAAAGCTGGGGGAAGGGGGAACCTCTCAAGCTGATCAAGAGGATGGTCATGGACGGGTACACCGTCTGGATCATGGTGGGGAAGGATCGGCACGTCATGCTTCCTCAGGGGGAGACCCAAGGCTCAGCAGTTCTTCGGGCGCAGCGTGCCCGCAATAGGGTGATGGAAGATGGCGGCTCCCTCGTACACTAAAGACCTGACCGACTTCGCTCTGGGCGAGTCCTCAGAGGGTGGGGGCGGCACCTACTGGGACGAGGGTGCGGCACCCTACGACGACGGCGGTACAGAGACCTTCGACACAGACTACCCTGTGCTTCAGGGCACCTATGCCTGCACGCAGCAGGCGACGAAGGCAGCCATCGGTGGCCTGCTGGCAAACAACCCCCTCGGTGGGACTCCCGGTGCTGCTGTCACCATTCCCACCGACGGAGCGTTCCTCATCTGGCAGTTCTTTGCCTCGGGTCGTGGCCTCGATACTGAGGCCAACGGTGGGTTCAGGGTCCTCGTCGGGAACAGCTTCTCTGCGTTCTACGGCTGGATCGCTGGTGGAAGGGACGCAGACTTCTACCCGTACGGGGGGTGGCAGTGCCACGCTGTCAACCCGGACGACGGACCGACTCCTGACTACACCGTTGGGTCTCCCTCCGGATCGTGGAGCCATGCAGGAGCAGGCTACAAGTCCCTGATTGCCATCGGGAAGGGTAACGTCCACGGCGTTGACGGCATTCGCTACGGGCGCTGCTCCTCGATCTTCACTGATGGGGACGTGACTCCCAACGGTCCATGCACGTTTACTGGATTCGCGGCAGCAGACGAGACGGACTCGACCAGATGGGGGCTCGCCAGGACAGTACCTGGAGGCTTCCTCTGGCAGGGGCGGATGCAGCTTGGGACGGGCGCTACCGCAGTCTACTTCGTGGACTCGAACAAGAACATCACCTGGGCCAGAACCCCGAACGTCTCGGCCAACTTCAACCTGATCGAGATCAACAACGGCTCGTCTCAGGTGGACTGGACGAACGTCGTCCACCGTTGCCTGAGCACGGTCAGCCCGACCCGCCTGCTTGTGAACGCCGATGCTGACCTGAACTGGGACCTCTGTCAGTTCTACGACATGGGGACGATGACGTGGTTCGGCACGGCTGCCTACTGCACGAACGCGAAGTTCCAGGGCTGCGGGCAGATCTCACCGAAGGGGACGAACCTGAGCGGCTCGGAGTTCGCTGCATACGAAGGCACAGCAGACTCTGGATACGTGAACTGGGACGTGAGCACGGACCCGAACGGGAAGCTGGACGACTGCTCATTCGCCAAGGGTTCGGCCTCTACGCACGCCATCGAGTTCGATGCGACGAACAGTCCGACCACCATGACGCTGGTGAACCATACCTACTCTGGGTACAACGCCGCGAACGGGCAGACCGACTCGACCCTCTACTTCAAGCGCACGAGCGGGACGATCACGGTCAACTACAACGGGGACCTGCCAACCTACAAGACGGCAGGTGCGACGATCAACCTCGTTTCGAGCGTGACAGTCACCCTGACCGGGCTGGTGGACAACACCGAAGTCCGAGTCTACAAGACCTCCGACGACTCCGTGGTCGACGGGATCGAGAACACGTCCGGAGGTACGTGGGCCTTCTCGGCTGCGAGTGGGCTCGGAGTGTACATCCGTATCTTCCACGTCAGCTACTACCCGGCTGACATCATCGGGTATACGATGCCTGGGACGAACACGTCGATCCCGGTGTCACAGGTCTTCGACCGCAACTACGACAACCCCTAATGGCCTACGCATTCGACGGAGCAGAGCGCCGGATCACGTTGAGCGCGACGACTGAGCTTGACGTGAAGGATGTCTACTCCCGGTGGAAGGAGTGGGCCAAGGATACTGACGAGGGCAAGAACGAGATCGCCTTCCTGTCGGTTGGTGGACAGGACATCGACGTTGGGGCAGGCACAAAGATCCCGGCCTACATCTACATCACGAACGGCTGGACCATCAGGCCAATGGAGTCGGACCACACCTTGAACGTCATCAACGGGATCCTGCTTCGGGATGGTGGAGGGGATCCGTTCGAGGACACAGCCGGGGCCTACACGGTGAGGATCAACTACCAGCAGCCGGTGCAAGCGATCTCGGTGGGCATCGGGCAGATCTACTCGGACATCAACAACGTCCAGGGGATGAGGCTCCTGCTCGACGCACTGGTCCTCGGGAAGATCATCCCGCCTGGGGCGCTACCGGGTGTCCTCACTGGCCGGGACAAGGACGACACGAAGGACCGCTTCACGGCAACCGTTGCCGCTGACGGCACGCGGACGCCTATCAGCTACGATCCAGACTGATGTGGGCTCACAGCTTCTGGGCGGCGTCGATGTGGAACGAGAACTTCTGGCACCCGCCTGTCGGTGCCCCGCCGCCCGTGGTGGATTGGGTTATCTTCCTGACACCCGACGAGTAGGAGAACGACGGCGATTCCCCCAATCGAACGGGTGCTTGTTGGTGAAGTCCATCCACGCCTTCCAGAACTTCGTGGTCCTCTTGTAGTTGAGGACATAGGTCATGGCGCAGTCGTCGGCTTCAGCTTGATGGGTGGCCTGTAGCTCACCAAGAAGGTTGCGACTCTTGAGCCTGACGGCAGCAGCCTTCTCCGCGTGGCGGAGGTAGACGTGGCAGACCTCGTGGTAGGCGAGGTGCCTTAGTGCCTTGGAGTTTGGGTTCCAGGCGAACAGCAGAGGGTTGACGTAGATGATGCCGTCCCCGTAGGTTCCGGCGAGCGACCCCATCTCTGGGTCCTCGACGATGGTCTGGGGAGGAAGGCCGAGCCGATCAGCAGCATCATCGACCCACCCCTGGAAGACAGACATCTGGAGCAGCAGCAGGGCAGTGAGCATGAGCCTCCTTTCCCCTACAAGCTACGGCAAGCATCAGCGTTTGTCAAGGTCCCGGGTGGCGTACACGCTGACGGAGAGTGCTACGACTCCTGCTCCGAAGAAGACCCACCGCACGATCTTGGCTTTCTTGTGCTCACCCTTCTTCCGGTAGTGATGGCACAGGGCAATGGCCCCGGCAGTGGCAGCAGCCTTGACAGCTAGTCGTACTGCCTGCTCCTTCAGCAGGGGATTAGCCTCCACCGCTCCATGGCTGAGGGCGTACTCGGTGTAGGCGAGGTCGGCTCCCTGTCCTGCCACGATCCAGGCGGCATCCACCTTCCACTCCTGAGCCGGAGATGCGGCGAGGATCAAGAGGAGCAGGGGTATCAGAACTTGAACTCCTTGGTCCCACTCTCCTTGTAGAGGACGGGCTCGCCGTCGATGAAGAGGACGACGTGCCGTCCACCGGAGTGGTGCTCGTTCGTGCGGAGGGTAGCTCCGCACTCGGTACACTTCCAGGTCGGCCCGGGCGGCAGATCAGGCCGGTCGATCTTGGGTAGGGTTCCACGTCTCATTACGGACTTGCTCCTTGTCATCATGTAGATGTCAACCAATTACATACACTGACATTGACATTGGCTAAGTACCTTTGTTCTCAACCAGTTCTAGAGAAAAGGGAGATGTCAGGGTCCAGTGTGTTATTGGTATCTGTGGCAGTAGAACTTGCAAGCACCTTCCAGAGGGTGTCCCGCCGGTCCCGCACAAGCGCAACAAAGCACTGAACATGCGGGAACTTCACGGCGAACTCCTCCAGCGTCTTCATCTCCTCGTTACGGGGCATCCTATTGGTCTTCACCTGGACCAGCCGTACTGGCCCGTCAGGGTGCAGAGCAACAAGGTCCCAGATCCCGAGCGAACCTCCCGCCTTGGTGACGTACCAACCGTCAGCCAGAAGCTGATCCCGCACCTTCCGCTCCGACCGTGAGCCTTTGGCCTTGCTTTGCATCACGCCACCCTCTCCATGTCGGCCCAGTTCTTGCCGACCTTGATCTCGGCACGGTGGGTCATGAAGGACTCCATCTCCCAGTTCTTGGGGAGTGGCTGCACCCCAATGGGATGGGTCATCGCTCCGGCGAGGCGGACGTAGAAATCATCAAGGCGCTCGCAGGGAACCTCGGCGAGGATCTCGTCGTGGATCAGCGCACGGATGGGAGTGTGTCCGTAGAAGAAGTCCCCCACGTAGTACTTCGAGTCCTGGTCGGCGAGGAGCAGCATGGCGTCGTAGAGATTCCCGGCGCTTGCTGACTGTGGGTAGAAGGCAACGACCTTGTTCCAGTCCGCCCCTCGGACCATACGGTCCCGGCGACGGTCGTAGTGCATCACGTCCCAGAACCACGCCTTGAACTTGTAGGGGTGGTCCGAGCCGCCGAGGAAGCCCTGAGCGTTGGCCAGGGTGCGGACCTGGGAGTGCCACTTCGCCAGCTTGGGGACGAGGGTGTAGTAGTAGTCCTGAAGATCCTCTGCCTCGGCGATCGAGGCGAAGAGGTCGGGGTCGTCCATGTACATGCCGTACGCGCCGGAGCCGTAGTTGGTCCGGTGGACTACACGCTTCAACTGCTTGTAGATCTTGCGGTCGTGGTACCGGTCCTTCACTTCTCGTAGTGCGTTTCCCAGATCCTCATCGCTCCACGCCAGAGAGACTGGCTGATTGAGTCGGTGAGAGACGAGGTACGCATGGACACCAAGGCGGGCAAGGCGGTAGTAGTCCCGATCGCCAGAAAACCAACCTGTCTGTACAGCTTCGATTCCTGCGAAGTCGGCGCTAACCAGCCGAGTTCCTGGTGAAGCAATGATGCATCGACGGAACTGTCGGACAAGGGAGTCCTCCTCCTCATCGTCGGGCTGAGGGATGTTCTGAAGGTTCGGATTCTGACACGCCAGCCTCATAGTGTAGGGACGATGGGTGAACGAGGCGTGGATGCGGTCGTGCTCGTCGGCGAGGGCGGTCATGCCGGTGGCGTAGGTGGAGTCCAGCTTCTGGACAGCCCGCCAGTCGAGAATGTCTCTGAAGACCTGGTGCCTCTGGGCGAGGCGCTCCATCACCTTCTTGTCGGTGGAGGGCTGCCCCGACTTGGAGTGCTTCCCTGGCCTGCTGCTCTCGTGGTACGCCGCCATGAGAGCACGGATCTGCTTCGGTGATCCGGGGTTGAACTCCCCGTGGACGAACCACCGCTCGACCTTGGCTGGACGCCTGACTAGCTGCGCCATCGTGCTTCCTCTCCCATCTGGAGGTTGGCGATCTCGGACATCTGCCGCTTGATGGCGACCTCGATGGCACCGACGAAGGCACCGTACCAGTGGGGTAGCTGCCTCCAGGTGTGCTCTCCGAGGAGCATGGAGACATGGTCGTAGACTTCGTCGAAGTACTTATCCGGGTCGTCCTTGACTTCCACGATGTCCCTGATGACCCCGTGAGCCTTGGGCATCTGGTTGTGCATGTTGCCCACGAAGAACAGGTGTCCAAGCGGTGCGTTCGGGTCGGTCTTGATGGGCAGCTTCATTCGATGACGATGCCTCGGTAGGCGGTGACGGCCATCTCCATCCAGTCCTCTTCGTTCAAGTCGGTGTCGTTGGCGTGGGCGGCAGCGAGGGTGAGGGCAGCGAGGACCAGCTTCCGCTTGTCCCAGTCTCCCGCCGCAGTCTCGTTGATCATCTTCCCTAGCTCGTTCGCCCACTGGCACCCAACCTGGAGGTTCCTGATGATCTGGACCTGGGGGCTGGTGATGACGTTAGGAGGCTTGGCATTGGTGCGTCGTGGTGACATCGGTTTCTCCGCACTCAGCACAGCAGGTGACTGTCTGCTCGACCGTCTTCTTGAAGGCTCCCGGCCATCGGTCACCCGGGTCTTTCTTCCAACCGCCCTCCAGAGGCAGGACGGACGACGGGATCTGGCTCTTGATCTTCTCCAACTTCTCCTGGATCTGCGTGGCCAGGGTGTTCTGGAGCTTGGCAACTTCCGCCTTGTCGATGAGGAGCCCGATCTCCTCGGCAGGGTGTAGGACGTTGCGGTCCAGCCGGGTCATGTACTTGTCGAAGGTGTCCCATCGTCCTTCGTCAAGCAGGTCTTGGCTGATGCCGAAAGCGCAGCGCAGAGTAGCGGCAGCGTCGATGGCGGCATACCGACCAATAGCCGTAGATGAAAGATGCTTCCATGGCCCCACCTTGCAGTAGAACGGAGCGACGAATCCCAGGCCCATTGGCAGGTTGGGCTGAAGCATGTGCCATCCTTGCATGGCATCGAGGACCACCCCCTCTACCTTCATGCCCGCAGCCTTGAGGATCGGGATGTCGAACCGCTCGTTCCAGAGAACCTTGGCGTGCGGAGTCTCCAGGGCCTTCTGGATGTGAGGCAGGTAGCGGTTCTCCCACGGTACCGTCCAGCCCTGCTCGGGATCCACGGCGAAGTTGATGCGGGTGATGTCCCCGAGAGCGAAGGCGTGCTCATCTTCTGGGATGCCAGCAGACGTGAACGTCTCGATGTCCACGGCCAGCCAGTCGTCCTCGTTGACGAGCGAGGCGACCCACGCCTCGAACTTCTCTGGAGGAGGGTCGATGTTCAGTTCCAGAGGATCAGGGCGGTAGCCGAATGCGGCAACTTCCTTGGCGAGTTGGAAGGCGTAGCACTGGACGTTGAAGAGCTTCTGGTTCCCCTGCATCAGATAGGAGGGGTGGAAAGTGGGGATCAGGTACTGGTCTTCTTCCAGCTTGATGACGGTAGAGTGCCAGTTCTCCAGCTTCCCCTCGTAGGGGTAGCCGTGGTCGGACAGGACGGTGCGGGTGGCTACGGCACCGAGGGTGACGTAGACCTTGGTGGCAGGCTTGTAGAACCTGCGTCGGTGAACCCGGCAGTGGTTGAGGGCCGCGTGCTCCCAAGGGGCTCCTGTGAGCCAGTTGTTGGGAGGGCGGCAGTTGATCGAGTTCCCGATCGTGATCGAGCCACGAGGCAGGCCGACCTTGATGAGGGCACGGTCCAACTGCTCTCCGGCGGGGCCGATGAATGGCTTGCCGTGGACGGCTTCCTCTTCTCCGAGGGCCTCTCCCACCAGCGTGATGATGGAGTCAGCGGACTCGGCGGCAGCAAACCCCTCTCCCTTGTGGAACAGGGGACAGCCCTGGCACTCACGGAGTTTGCTTCTGGAGTTCTGTTGCGGCTCGATCAATGATCCTCCGAATTCGGTCTTCGAGTGGTGTCGGTGGAGCGTAGTAGTAGATCCGACCTGGTTCCATTTCCGGCGTTCCTGGTGCCGGGTAGAACTTCCCAGGGTCGAGCCAGAGCGTGATGCTCAGGCTACCTAGGAGCAGGTGCTCCAGGTTCTCCACTTGGTCCCCACTTCAGGATCTGCTCGATGTGTTGAGCTACCTGCTCAGCGTTCGTCCCGATGACCATCAGGTCGTAGCGATCGGGCACTGACTTCAACTTCTTGGCGTGCTCCTGCATCTCGTTGACCTTCTGCTGGATGAAGTAGATGGGCTGCATCGTCGGCTCCTACGCGGCGCCGTCCCCGTCGTCGCTTTCCTCCTCCATGAGCATGTTGAGGCAGAGCGAGTAGAGGTTCGCCTGAATCAGTTTCCTGTTGCTCCAGTGATCCTGGGGCTTGGCAGTTGGGTCGCTGTGTCCGTCCACTCCGGGTACCTCACCGATGTGGTACATGAGGAAGGCAGCGGTCCCATGGGTATAGATGAGTTCGCCTACGACGTTCTGGATCAGAACTTCGGGTGCTGAATCAAGAAGCGTTCGAGTTCCTCCATGGCGGATCGGAAGCCTCGACGTTCCGCGAAGCCCGCTATGGAGAGAACTTCTTCGAGTGATAGCCCCCCGTGCTCCTCCCATGCCTCCCGCACGTAGGCTGCTAGCATTGGGGAGGGTGGTGGGCAGACCAGTACCTCGGCTCCCACCACCAACTCCCGGTCCTCTTCGTCCACTAGGCACTGCGGAAGCCCTGGAGTTGCCCCCAGGAGCGCAGTTCGGCACCGCAGTTGCACTCGAATCGCAACGCCACCTTGCCGTCCCCATCGACCGGGATCTGGAACCGCTCCGACTTGGTTCCCTTCCAGGCTTCGACGGCGTACTGCTTCCCGCAGCCCATCTTCCCGGTGACCCGCTGGCCACTCTTGAAGATCTCACGGGTCTTATTGCAGGAGGCGGTGAGGGTGTGCTCGGCAATGAACGCCTTGCCAGCACACTCGATGAGGGCGGCGGCGAGGTAGCGGTTGCTGATCCTCTGTGGCTCAGCGTTCAGAGCCTTGAGCATCATGCCGTAGTCGGAGATCAGGATTGATTCCTTCTCTCCTGTATCCCGATTCGTGCTGCTGATCTCACGGAATCGGTTGTTGACCCGGGCCACGTAGAACCGACCGAGCGTCTCGTTGAAGAGCATCGCATCGTCGGAGAACACAGCGACCAGGATCTGGGAATCCTCCGTGTCGATCGTGTCGAAGACGTTCTCGATGGCGGGGGACTCGGGGAGACGGAACCGGTAGATGCCCGGCTGAGGTACCTGAGGTCTGGTGCCAAGCCCTTGGGGCATGACCTTCAGGTCGAGTGGCAGGACTTCGTCCGACAGGTTCAGCTTGTTGATGTTCGGCACTAGGCTTCCTTTCTCTGGGAGTACGCCTTGTAGCTGGCGATCAGCTTCTCGGCGTGCAGGCGGATCACGTCTGGCTCCAGGTTGCGCCAGACAACTCGGAGCTTCATAGACTCCAAGTACTGTTCGAGACGACGGATCTTCTCGTCGGTGCGGATGTTGGCGTGCCCGTTGCGGTGCTCGCCTATGCGGTCCAGGAATCGAAGCTCGTCGGAGGTACGCCACGTCGTTCCGTAGACGCGACCAACCTCGACGCGATTCGGATCCCAGGTCATGGGTGTACCTTGACAGGGGGCTTGTTGAGAGCGTTGGCGCGTGGCAGAGGAGCGGTCTTCGTCACTTCAGCCTCGATGACCTTCGGCGTGTGGATGCGGGGTTGGCCCTCCCCACCTTCGTCCTCCTGCACCACGTTCCTGATGCTGGAGATCTCCGACTCGTCGGGTATGCCCAGACCGGCGAAGGCTAGTGTAGCTCGGCGCTCTGCCTTGGTCCAGGCTTTCATGACGGCGTTCGAGCGATCTTCGCCTGCTGTCCCGACGATGGGAACGGCTCCTACGTTGAAACCGACCCGGTTGGTCTTGGGGTCGGTGATCTTGACGTGGAAGACGTAGATGCTCTCGTCGATCTGCTCCCCGATCTGTAGTGGGCCGTGGTAGACCGGCTCGATGCTGAGCCCGTCCCGCTCACGGATCTGGTCGGCGCAGGACTTGTTGGCGTAGATGATGAGCTTCTTGGTGCCGTCCGGCTTCCGGACGTGGATGAGATCGAAGGGGCGGGAGAATGGATTGAGTCTCAGCTTCTCGGCGAGGCGGTACAGGAAGCGGCTCCGTTGGCTTGGCTCCAGGCTTCCGATGTCCCCCTGCTGGAGGATGTCGTTGATCTGATCCTCCGTGAAGTCATCAGAGTGCCCGGAGGGCAAGTCGCTTGATGTACCGTGTGGTGTAGAAGTCGGATTCGTCGAACTCACGTAGAACCTCCAGTTCCTTGGCTTGTATCCGGCAGAGCTTTTCCATGTCGACCCTTGCTGCTCTGTTGAGGAGGGCTTCAGGAGCGTAGCCAGCGACGAGGTAGTTCACATGATCCCTGGCTTCCTGCATCCAGTTGAACCACTCCGTCTCCTGGGCAGCCTGGAGTCCGGCGCGTGCCATTTCCTCTTTCAGGCGCTCGGCCTTGTACTCCCACTCCTGCTCGCGCATGGCGATCTCGTCGCGCATGGCGATCTCGTCATCAATCATTGGACAGGTACTCGTCGTAGATCTTGGCGTGAACCTCGCAGAAGTGCTGAGTCACGCGGCGCGAGGTACACCACGGCAGGACACAGAGCGGCACAGGATCCGCTGGCTTCTCCGTGGGACGGAGAGCCCTAGGATCGCTGCTTGTCGAGGAGGGCAAGCTCTTCATTGATGATCTTCCAGTGGTCGCCGAACAGGATCATCAGGGCCTGAGTCACGAAGTGCTGTGGATCTAGCTCCGGCGGTATGGGTGTGGGCATCGCCTGCTTCTGCATCTGATGGTACTGCTGCCGCATCATCTCGTGCATCTTGGCGATGTCTGCTTCCCGCTGGCGGAGTACCTGCTCGCGCTCGTGGATGGAGCGCGTGTAGTAGTCCTCCTGGTACCGCTGCTGGTTGGCCAGCCCACTGTAGCGCCACTCGAAGGACTGGCTCATCGGTCATCCTCGCAGGCTATCAGAGTACAGGTACAGGAGTAGGTGGCAGCGTTGACCCTCTTGCAGTCGCAGTCGTTGCACCCGTCGTTGTACGAGTACTCGTTACAGAGGGGGCAAGGCAACCCGTCGTTGGGGCAGCACACGTCACCACAGGGAGTGGTGATGCACCCTGCCCTCATAGCATCGCCCGTGGCGCAGCCGAGGGTGACGCTGAGGTAGGCCACGACGGCGGTGAAGAGGATGAGGAAGGCGATGATGCGGGCAGCCCACTGGATGTGTGGGGTGTAGTCCTTGTTGTCGGACTCGTACACGAAGTCGTGGTCGAGTGGCTTCATCACTCCTCCGAAATGTGAAGCTCCCGCACAGCGAGAGACGCCAAGTGCCGGGCCACCTTGTAGCGGCAGGCAGCGTAGAAGGTGCTGCTACTAGCACCACCAGAGGGGGTCGCCTTCTCGATCTCCAGCTTGGCCTGGACGATGAGAAGGTAGGCGGCGGTGCGCTTCGCCTCCTGGTTCTGGGCGGTGACCCTACTCATCTTCGGCGCTGACCCGGACGACCTCGTCGCAGATACGCCCGGCGATGAGGACGACCTCCTCGGCTCCGAGGTTGGGGAAGCGGTCCTTCAGAATCTTGACCACGGCGGGCATGAGCTTCATGACCACCACGCGCGTGTTCATCTGTTCCTCCTTCGTGAGAGTGACTGCATCCGACGCACGGCAGCCTTGTGACGCTTCCGCTTGGCACGGTTCACAGGCTTCTTCCAGTGAGGATGCTGGATGTGATCGGGGTTGAAGACCCTGGTCTTCCGGCGCTTCTTGACGGTGCGGGTCTTCACCCAATCAGCGAACTTCATCGGCCAACCAGTTGGCCACCACCTATCGGCATGGCCTCGCGTGCGTAGAACCCGGGCCGCTCGGGCTGCTCGGGCTGCGGGGGGTCGACGCCAGGGAATGTGGGCCTGATGCGCTGCTTCTCCGCCTCGGCAACCCACTTCTTCTCCGTCTCCTGTGGGCGCTCATGGTAGGCGCGGAGTTCGTAGAGAAGCTCGTCGAACGAGTTGAAGACGAAGCTCATGCAGCCGACACGGACGATGTAGCCGTTGGTGACCCGGTCGAGAACGATGGAATGCATCAGCGAAAACTCCTTGGTTCGTAGCCGACGGTGAACGGATCCTCCCATCCCTTGCGTCGGAAGCAGAGGCGGTGGAAATCGCACAGGCGCTTGAAGTCCCAACACTGGTAGGAGCGTGGGAACCGGGACACCAGCATCACCTGAGTCTCAGGGTTCGACCACTTCTTCCAGTCCACGTCCTTGAGGTTGGAGTGCCAATACTCGTCTTCGGTGAGAGCACCCTCGATGAAGTCTCTGGCCATCTCCTCGTCGGTGCCGTAAGGGCCAGCGACGGGGACGAACTTCACCAACTGGTTGGCAGGTAGGGACCAGATGAACTCCGAGGGCTGCTGGTGCTCGTAGATCCAGTCCCGCTTGAAGCCCTTCCTCCAGACGAGGGAGAAGTGGGGCTTGCCCATCGGAGTCACAGCGGGAGCGCACCAGGGAAAAGCCAGGGGCGAGGGGTACTTCTCATTGCCCTTGACGAGCGGGTGGATGTAGTACTCGGCCACCTTCTCGGGCTGCTTGCTGGTCATCTCCTCCATGTAGGCACCGAGGTACATCTGGATGTTGAAGTGCCACTGCTCCGAGGACTCGTCGTCCCAATAACCAAGGGACTTGAAGTCGTGGACCGACTTAACCCCGGTCTTCTTGTTCCGGCAAACGAGGTCGGACTTGTTCCAGAAGGTGACCGTCCCGGTGGGAGCCTCGGCGTTCCAGCGGACCATCTTCTCCGAGGAGATCACGTCGAAGTTCTCCCGGATCCAGGGGAGGGTGATGCGGGTCCAGGCGTGGGCGAGGACCTCGACCAGACAGGCGGACTGCTTCCCGTTCTCGGTGGGCGTGTCGCTCGGGATCGTTCGAGTCACAGTCTCCCGGTGCCCGGCGATGAGAGGCTCCAGCAACTTGGTCGCTGTCTCCTGGCCGACTGGCGACGGCGCGGAAAGGACAGTCTCCAAACACTTGTGAAGTGTCGAGCCCACCATCAGGTCGAGGCTCGGGACCGTTGACTGTAGCCCTTTTCCGTTGAAGTGGTATCCACATAGCCTCCGCCATCGGCAGCGGTGGCCCTCGGTGTAGCGACTGTAGGACTCGGACCTCACTTGCTCCTCCCGATGAATTGCTCCACGAGGTCTAGAGGCTTGCTGTTCTCCGGGTCGGTGAGAATGTGGTCAGGGACTTGGTCATACAGCCAGGAGACAGCCTTCTTGATTCTGTCCAAATCGTCCAGAACTTTCGTTCCGTGCGGATCAGTCATGAGCACTCCTAGGGAAAGTGGGGGGAGGAGGACTGAGGGAGTCCCCCTCCCCCCGGTACGACAGGAGGGAGCCGGTGGCGCTACTCACCGGCCTGGAACGAACGCCAGCAGTACGACGACGATGCACCAGAGAACCGCGAGGCCCAGGACTGAAGAGAGGATGGCGGCTCCAACTTCCGTAGCAAGATTATGTGGCTTTCCCATGCTGGAGAATGTATTATGCTTGCCATGGGAAGTCAAGCCAAATCAGCAGGGTCCGACCACTTGGACGCTTCGACGCGGAAGCGTGTCTCGACGGCGGGCGGGAAGGCCAGAGCCAAGCGGCTGAGCAGGAAGCGTAGGAGCGAAATCGCCCGTAGGGCGGCGCTGGCACGCTGGTCTGGAGCCTGACCCTCGGACCCCCTCTGGGTAATATCCTGAGGCCATTCTGGGCTCAGATCATATTCCCCCAGAGGTAGGCGAGGGCGTTCTCCATCAGGTCGTGGGCCAGTGCTTCGACCACGCACCAGAGCGCGGCGAGAAGCAGCGTCAGGTGGAGCCACGGCGGCCTCCTGAAGAGGTGCGCTCCGAGCAGTAGGACGGCGGCGAACACGCTGTCCCAGAAGGCGACCTCGATCATCCATTCGATCCTCACGTTGGAACCACCCCCTTTCTCGCCTAGCTAGTGGGCACTCTACAGGGGCAGGAGGTGACCCCAACGTGGGTCACCTCCAACCCCAGGGTTAGGGCCGTTGGGCGTAGCTGTATACTATAAAGGACCTGTTCCAACCACCCCCCAGAATCAGAGGTAAGTTGTTGAATCTACTCAGTTGGAACCACCCTCTCATTGTCAGTTCCAAGTGGCCATGGCAAGCATGTCCCGTTGTTGATACTAAAGGACTTAGGTAGAAACACCCGGTTGGAACCGCATTCTAAAGGACTTACGGCCATGCCCCTGGGGGTGCCACTGTGAAGCACCCGTGCCCCCAACCAAAGAGCAGCGTCTCGACGTGATCCACGAACAGCACCTCCTCGGCAGACGACAAGTCCTTGGGCACTATCTCCCCCTTGGCATCCGGCCAGTTGCCTCGGAGTCCCGCAGCACGGAGCAACTGCGGGGCGAGGCGGGCCAAGGATCTGGACGCTTCGATCATGAACCTCGCCTCCTCGTAGGTGAACTCAGGCATCGTTCATGAAGGGGTAGAGCGCCCCCCACTGCCTCGTCCCGAAGAGCAGATGATCTATGTGCCAGCCCTCGGGGAATGCACCCTCGTGGGCGTAGTCCACGAACTGAGAGGCGTGCCCACGCATGGCAGCTTCAAACTCACCCAAGATGTTCTCGATCTTGTGCCTCAGCGCCACTTCATCGGTGGTCATGGCAGACCTACCAAGAACTGTGCGTGTAGGAAGAAGCCTCCCTTGTCCCTGTTGACCCCCATGCTGAAGAACTCGTAGCCCTCCAGGTGGTAGTACATGGAGGAGAGTGAGGCGTCGAAGTCGTGGTAGCACATGAGGAGGGTGGTGAGCAGGTCGATCTCTGGAGAGTTGGGCTTGCCGACTGCGTCCTCCTCGGCAGCGTTAAGCGCGGCTGCGAGTGGGGACGGGACCGTTTCGTTCCTCGTATCCAATTCGGAAATCCCTCACGTAGCGCGTTGAGACTCCAAAGTGCTTGGCAAGTAGCCCGTCGAGGTGACCCAGGGTCTTGATGGTGACCTTGGCGGTGATGGCTGTCACCGCTGCGGCAATCTTCGCGTCGTCCAGGAGTGCTGGAACAGTAAGCGTGGTGCCGTCTGGGTCTGGCCTCAGGAAGATGGACTCGGCGTGCTTCCCCCACTGCGACTTGGATTGGGAGATCACGATCCCTTGAGTCCCGTGCTTCGAGATCTTCAGAGCAGTAGTGGCGAGGTCGATCCATCGTTGGCTGCCCATGAAGGACTCGGAGTCCATCTCGACTTGCTCTTGCGTCTTGAAGCGTGTGCCCCGTCCGTCTTCTCTGTAGGTCTTGCGGTCGTGGTGGACGAGCAGCACAGTGGAGTCGGGGAAGAGACGAGCGAGGGAGAGGTAGACTTCCTTGGCAGTCTCCCCCTCCTTCTCGCTCATGGAGTGGATGGTTCGTAGCGAGTCCACGATCACGAGTCCGTACTTCTCCTCAAGGTGCTTGGTGTGGATGAACTCGTAGCGCGATGCGTTCCACTCGTCTCTTGTGGGGTTGACGACATCGAATCCGGGGTAGAGCGGGGCGAAGTCTACGTCGAGCCCAGAGAACCCAATGGTCTTGGCTCTTGGCTGGAGTGCCTGGATCGGGGTGTCGCATTCAACGAAGAGAACCTTCGTCTTCTCGGTTGCCTGGCCCCAGAGTGGTAGACCCTCGGCCACGCCCTTCGCTATGTTCAAGGCGATGGCCGTCTTGTAGGCCCCGTACTTCCCGTGGAGTAGCACGATCCCCTTCTTGGGGATCATGGCATCGACCCAATAGCCGATGTCCGGCAGACTTAGTGCTTCAAACTCGGCAGCCGAGAAGACCAGTTTGTTGGTGAGTGTGCTGGCCTGATCTCCCCCTTGTCCACCGCCCATGTCTGTGCCTCCCCAACTTGAAAGAGTGGAACCAAGGCCCGAAGGCCGATGCGGAGTCCGGCGTACATCCTGTAGTCGTTGCGCTCGTTGGGGTAGTGGAGCTTGAGGAGGCTGTAGGCAGCAGAGTTCAGGGACTTGGCGGTCGCTTCGATGAGCTTGATGTCAGTCACTTGTGGAGTGCAGTGTGCAGGAGCTTGGCCTCTCCAAGGTAGGGGGTGAGCGTATCAGGCATGGGCTTGACCAGCTTGGGGCGGCGCATCTTGGTGCGGTCAACATAACGCCTGTTGTCGAGTCTCGCAAGGAAAATCTGCTTGGCGTCATAGCGTCTACCGTAGCCCTTCCTCACTCCTGCGATGTGGATCAGCGCGGCAGTCAACTCGGGTGCGGACCACGCGAGTTGGGTGGGCGTCGTGAACATGGCGTCATCGAGGTAGGCGACGATCAGATCGTAGACCTCCTGGCCTCTCTTCTTGATGGGCTCGGCTGCCTCCCACTCCTTCTTCGCCTTGGGGTAGCAGTCGATCACGTCTTGGAGTTTCACGATGGCCTTGTGCCCATGCTGAGAGAAGGAAGGCGAGCCGTTGTCGATGATCCCCAGAATCTTTGGCAACATCGACGACTCGGGTAGCTTCAGGTCGATGTCGTCCACGGTGCCAGTGTTCGTGACGACCCAGAGTGAGTTGGCCTTGGGAATCCTGGCGTAGATGTCGTCGGGCAGAGTCTGAAGTGTCAGCACCATGCGGTGAGACTTGGCGTACTTCCTCGCTGCATCCCTCCTCGACTTCGTCTTGATCCTCGACACCGTCTCATCGAAGGGGGTCTGGATGATGCGGGCGATGTCGTCGGAGTCGACGTGTAGGTTCTCGGTCAGGTTGATCCTCATCATGAGAGTGGTCCCTCCTGAAGCAGGACGATGAAGTCCCGGTCGTAGATCTGTCCCAAGGTTCTGGCCTCTTGGAGCAGGTCGTTGATCTCCCGATCTTCTGGAAGAGGGGGCACCTCACTCTGGTTACGCATCATCGGGACGCGGTTCGGATCGGGGTGGTTCTTGAGCAGGGCTTCGAGACTCTGGAGCTTCGAGTGCAGATTGACAGCGGCCTTGATACCAGTGATGTCCTTTTGGTTTGAGCGTCCAAACTCCTGCTCCCTGTCGAGGATGAAGCCAATCAGTGACTTGTGCGGGATGGGTGTCTTCCATGGGAACAAGACCCCAAGCACTTCGCCACTCATGGCCGGGGTGTCCTCCCTCTTCTCCCTCGCCACGAGTGGCAGAAGAGGAGGGAGGTGGGTGGCAATCAGTGCCTTGATCGCCACCCGGAAAGGTCGTGAGTACTGGTAGATCTGGATCTCGTTGAGCGTGGTGAGCTTCATCTGTGGAGTCCCATGCACAGTTCGCCTGCCATACAGAAGGCGACACCGCAGTCGTGCTGCGGCTTGTCGAATCCGTACTGGAGTGTCTCCAGCATCTCGGCTGTGACTTCGTAGATGGCGTGTCCGGACTGGTCACGCACGGGCAGGAACTTGCCCTTGTCGTCATCCGGCAGGTTCTTCGGGTCGAAGATGATGAAGACGGTGCCGCCTCCTGGGAGACGGCACTCACCATAGGGGACCTTGCGCTTCTGGAGTTGGAGCGCGATCAGAGGGAACTCCACCTTGTTGCCCGACGGCAGAATGCATCCGAGCATTTACTCGTCCCTCCCCACGTCGATGTGGATCGTCTCGCCGAAGGGTGCGGTGGCCTTGGTGGTGGCGACCCAGATGACCGGATAGTCCGGTGGGTTGGCAGGGAAGACTCCCTCCATGTCGGTGAGGTAGACCAGCATCTGGGGTCGGAAGTCCTCGCCCAACTCCACGTCCACTCCCGTGAAGCGATCCTGAATCCAGTTGAACGGCGGGTTGAAGTCGGTCCCTCCTCGACCGAACACCTCGACCTTGGTGGGCACGTCGTCCTCGGGCTTGTAGCACCGGGCCTTGCGAACCACGGTGTCCACGTCGAGCACCCACAGCTTGGAAGGCTGGAGGCTCTTGATGATCTCCACGATCTCGCCCCAGAACTGTTGGAGTTCGTCTTGTGCTACTGACCCGGAGGTGTCCACGGCACACACGATCTCTCCGAGCCGAGCGTCCGGGTTGAAGAGCGTCGGGGCGATGATGTTGTGCGGGATGTAGCGTCTGTTGTGGCGGCGGTAGGAGTAGTCGGTCCGAGCGTACACGATGGTCTGCGCCATGTGGAAGAGGCGGCGCTTCCAGTTGACCTTGGGCTTGGCCATGTCATCCACGATGTCGTTCGCCCACTCGGGAACGTGACCGCCACAGGACTTGGCCGCTTGCACTGCGGACTTCACCCTCATGCCGATCTCGGCCTTCAGGTTGGGATCAGGAGGAGAGGGGATCACGTCACCGTTGAACGGGTCGCCTCCCTTGCCTCCCTGTCCTGGCTGAGGCTGGTTGCCTTGGCCTCCCTTGCTCTGCTGCTTCTGGAGGTCCTTGTAGATCTGGAGCTTGGTCCATCCCTTGTACTTCGCGTCGAGCAGGCAGTTCTTGGGTGCGACCTTGCCCTCATCCGTTAGCTGCTGGTTGATCCAGTAGTCGGCGGCTTGGTTGGCCAAGGACTTGTCGAGTCCGTACTCGTGAGCCCACCACATGTCGCCCGTCATGACGTGGATGCACTCGTGCATGAAGGCGAAGATGATGTGGTCCTGGGTCCACTGATCCAGTGCCATCCACGCCGGGTTGACGTAGATGCACTTGCCGTCCGTGCCCATGGCGGCGGGGAGCTTGGGGTCCACCACGGTCTTCATCCCCATCATGAGCACGGCGTAGAAGTACTCCTTGAGAGTCACCTGATTCTTGGCTCGAATCAGGGGCAGAGGTAGCTTCATCTGTTCCTTTCTCCGATGTCACGCGAGTGCTCCCACAGCACCCGCATGGTATCGGTGATCTTGTTCCAGTCGTCGATCGTCAGAAGATCTACGGCCTCGGGTGGGAATTGCCCAAATGCGAGAACGCACACTTGGATTCCGGGGTCGTCGCCCATACGGGCCGGGCCAACATGGGCGGGGTTCCATAGACGATGGGTCAGGTGGTCAGGTACTACCAACTGAGACTCCGGGACGTGGGAATGCCTCCACCCACGCGCCATCGAAGGAATCACCCTTCTCGGTGTAGGCGAAGTAGACCTTGTAGTCTGAAGGCGCGATGTGGCTGATGAAGGAATTGGCCGTGGTCTTCCACTGCCACAACCACACCCCGTCTGTCAGACACTTCAAGTGGTTGGCTACGTCCAGTTCACTAGGCACGGCTCAGTGGGTCGTGTCGCTCTTCTTCTGGTTGACGGGTTGGGGAGGACCACCGAACTCCTTGAGGAAGCGTTCGATGGTTCCTTCCAACTCCCTGGCGAAGCAGTCGTGAGCCAGTTGATCCTTCTGCCTGTTCACCAAGTTGAGTAGATCCATTAGCTCGTCGGTCCACTGGCTGTACCAGATGGTCAGCACGTAGGAGACGAAGCCAATCAGAGCAACGGCGGCAACCACGATGTCCTGTGTCCTCACCGTGGCAGAGATGCAGAGGTAGAGGGTAGCCGCGATGCCGAGCCACACCAGCTTGGTGGCTTTCTTCCAGGGAGGCTGAGTGTGGTAGTCCCTGGTCGAGGTGATCTCCTCCCTCGTGACAGGTCCCGACTTCTTAGCGAGCCTCATCAGAACATGTCCTTCAACTGCTCGTAGAGTGCCTCGGCCTTGTCGGCGGTGTCCTTCTTGAGGTTGGGGTTGGCCTTCAGCGTCTCGATGTCGTGCTGAGTCAGAGCCTCAGCCTTCTTGGCAGCTTCGTTGAGGTCGGGGTCGTCGGCGAGGTTCAGATCGGGGATCGACTTCGCCAGTTCCTTGATCCGCTCCAGCCACTCGGGCCTGAGCTTCTTGCCGTCGAGGTTCTTCCACGCAGCCTCGATCTCGGAGGTGAGGCGCTTCCAGATCTCGATGGTGGTGTTGGCGAGCCTCCGCTGGTTGTCCTCCTGGAGCTTCTCCTTGATGCTCTGGACCACCTCGGCGGGGAGCGTTACGCGGAAGTCCCCGTCATCGGCCACGGGGTAGTAGGTCAACTCCATCTGGTACATGTCGTCGAGCATGTCCTGGGTGGGGTACTCGTCCATGGAGGCGGTGCCCTTGGAGTTGGAGATCCCAGCGGCGACCATGGCGGGCCACTGGTTCTTCAACTCGATGCGGGCCTTGTCGAGCTTGGTCAGAGCCTCGTTCATGGCCTCGGTGAAGTTCAGGAAGAGAGGCGTGGCGATGATGTTGACGCCCGGCAGCCACGGCAACGTGCGGCGGCGGTACACGTAGTCGACGTGGTTGATGGCGTTCAGCACCTGCTCCAGCGGCTGGTCGCAGTCGGGGAAGAGGTGGCGCTTGTAGTCACCGTGGCTCTTGGTGAGGCCCTTGCTCTTCTGGATCTGGGCGCTGATGTCCTTGTCGGTGCGCTTGCCAAGCCAGACGTTCTTACGCTCCAGCCTGACGAGCACCGCACGCTCCTGTAGCGTGCCCTTCTTGGTTTCGGTCATTTGGCTCCCTTCTGTCGTCTTGCGACGAAACGTCGTTTGCGGCTGTTCTTGTCCAGTCGGAACTGGACGGGATGGAACCTGTTGCCCCACTTGGTCCCTCCGTGAGGCAACAGGTGCGGGTTCTCGCTCTTCTTGTGTCCTCGTCCCCACGTCAGATGGTCCCTGCGGCTGGCGACTGCACTCATGAGGATGTTCACCGCAGAGGCACGGGACTTGGCGAGTTTGGCCATGCTCCAGTTCTCTCCGGTGAGGATCGTGAAGTAGTGGAGGTAGGTGTGTTCGAAGTCTCCCCCCGAACGTGAGAAGTCGTTGGCTCCGTCTCCAAGCATGGGGTAGGTCATTTGCCGTACCACCCTTCGTCGGTGTTGCCCAAGGCGAGGTAGTCGATGTTGCGTGCCCAAGAGTCTTCTGATCTCCCCACCTTGGCGAATCCCATGACGTGCTGAAACTCCTTGTCCGCCTGATCCAGAGCGGCAATCAGGCTGTTCTCCAGATCGTCGTAGTCCGGATCGCAATTAGCCTGACGCCAAGGCATCTCCCAGATGTTGGAGAGCGCGTCTCGGGCGAGCATGGCCCTAGGCCAGGAGCTTGCCGTACTTCACGGCCCACGCGGCATAGGCCGGGTGGGAGGCGAGCGTGAGCTTGTGCTTGAGCATGAGCTTCACGAACATGACGCTCACCTCGGGGTCCATCTTGCCGAAGTACTTGAGGATGTTCCCCAGGTTGTCGTCGTCCACTCGCTTGAGGAGAGCGGAGACGAGCACGAAGCGAGTCGCCACTTCCTTGGGCACTGCCTCCTCCCCGGTGTCGCAGACCTTCTTGAGGTTGGGCATGTCGTCCTTCAGGCGGTAGGTCTGCTCGAATTGGGTGGCAACGGCGGGTCCGACGAGCCCGCTGATGGCGGTCAGGCGAACGTGCTCCGGGGGATCAGTCTCCAGCACCTTGGAGACGAACTCCCATGTGCGGGGCGTGGGGTGCGGACCTTCGAAGGTCGCCATCACCTTGGTCTGCTCGTCCATGGTCGTCTCCTCCATCAGGGAGATGTGGAGGTGCGTGGGGTTGAGCTTGAGGTAGGCGATGACGAACTCGTGGATGCGTCCCGTGGCGTGGGCGAAGTCGAAGAAGTCCTCGTGGGACGGCTGGAGGTACAGCCACAGCACCCTGTTGGCCATGGGGCCGGAGTACCGGGACACGAAGGCGTGGTCGGTGATGCGGTTCCCGGCCAGGAGCATCATGGAGTCGGTGATGAGAGGCCGGTTGTGGACGTGGCGCTCCAGCACGATCTTCATGGCCATGTTCTGTTGGGAGGTCTGCGCTTGGTTGAACTCGTCGAAGAAGATGATCGGCGCAGCCTTGGACTCGGGGTGCAGCCACTCCTCCTCGAATCCCTTGAAGGGGAACGAGCGGTTGTGGCGGAACTTGAGGTCCCCGGTCTGGTCGAGGCCCGCCATGGCGAACTCGGCAGTGGGGTCCATGATGGACACCACGCGGTCGCAGACGAGCCTGTTGCGCTCGGCACCGTAGGCGTAGACGATCTGCGTCTTGCCCACGCCGTGGGGGCCGATGATGTTCAAGGCGATCCCCGTCTTCTCGGCAAGCTCCAGGTACTTGGGCAGTTCGCCGATGGTCGTTTCGATCGTCTCGAACTCCTGCTCTTCAGGTCGCTTCATATTTTCTTGGCTCCTTCCTGTCAGACGTAGTGATCTGGTGCGTCTTGTCCCGACCAAAGCAGTAGGGAGAGTGTCCTACTTCTTGGCGGCTGCGGTCGGGGTGTTCTTGGCGATGGTCACGCCCTTCTCGTGGCGCTTCTTGGCCCTCATCCTCTCCTGCTGGCGGGTCCAGTACTCCGAGACGGAGGGGATGAGCTTCTTGGCGTAGGCGAGGTGCTTGGGCGAACGCAGCCACGGGTACTTCTTGATGTGGCGGGCCATGCGGGTGTTGACCAGATCGAGGAGGGTGATGTTCTCCTGCACGGCGATGTCGGCGAAGCGGCGAACGACCCCGAAGTAGTGGGTCCCACAGGTGCCTTGGCAGAACTGCCGGTTCCTGTGTGCCCGAAACCTTGGGTTCTTGCGGGTGCAGTCGGGGTTGGCGCACTTGCGGAGGTGGCCTCCGTTGCGCTTGTTGCTCTGGGAGGTCCTCAGTCGAGGAGCTTTGTGGGGCTCGGGCACCACGATCTTGGGCTCTGTGGTGATCTTCAGGGGGGCGATCACGCTGCTCTCCTGCTCCATGTACTCCCGAACGATCTGTGAGATGGCCATGAGCGCAGAGCGGGCTCGGCTGGCCTCCTCGAACGTCATCTTGGCGAGTGGCTTCACTGATCCTCCTTCCTAGGAATCAGGGTGGTTCTCGACAAGCTCTTCGATGAGTTCGTGGGCCTTGCTGGCGTCGTAGGCGATGTCTTCGAGGATGAGGGACAGATCCTGAAGCTCGAAGAGTTCGTAGTCC
>Ga0209536_100000682_pt1 | contig 55499 bp, 61 predicted proteins | sample DeeMarSeWOR28_12_FD_187461 | JGI IMG/M metagenome (GOLD analysis project Ga0209536, IMG submission 187461) | Marine sediment microbial communities from White Oak River estuary, North Carolina - WOR-2-8_12 (SPAdes) (version 2) | ecosystem: Environmental > Aquatic > Marine > Intertidal zone >... | reverse complement strand
TGATTTCTTTGATATTTTTTCGATCCAATTATTTTCTGCAAGTAATCGAATAAAGAACTTTTATCCTAAAAAGAAAACCTTTATTGTTGATAAAATCTCATTCTAAAGAGAGTGTTATGAGCATCAAACCTGATGAAACAATAGATTGTCAAGGTCTTTTTTGTCCAGAACCTGTTTTTAGAACTCGTCTCAAGTTAGATGAAATGAAAATTGGAGAAACTCTAGAAGTTATTGCAGATGATCCTGCTGCTAAATCTGATATTGAAACCTTGGTAAAAAATTTGGGACATGAGATATTGAGCATAACTGAAGAAGACGACCTAGTTAAAATAGTTATAAGAAAAATAAGATGATTAGGAGGAAAACAATTGCCAGTTCACAAAACAAGCAATATCTATTTGGATAACTCAGCTGGTAAACCTGTTGATTCAAGAGTTGTTGATTCCATGCTTCCTTATCTTAAGACATCATTCGGAAATCCTTCCTCCCTTCATAAATATGGTCAAGAAGCTAAACAAGCATTAGATAATAGCCGAGAGAAAATTGCAGACCTAATTGGAGCAGAAAAAGCGGAAACAATAATTTTTACTTCAGGAGCCACAGAAAGTAATAATCTAGCTATAAAAGGTACAGCAACTCGCAATAGAAAAAAAGGAAATAAAATATTAACTTCAGCTGTAGAACATATATCAGTAATAAATTCATGTAAATCGTTGATTCGTCAAGGTTTCCAAACCACATTTTCACCAGTAGATTCTTTCGGATTTTTGGATCTAGAGAAGTTTGAAGAGAATATTGATGATCAAACAAAATTGGTTAGCATAGTTTATGCTAATGGTGAAATAGGTACTATTCAACCAATTAAAAAAATTAGTGAGATTGTTCATAAAAAAGATGCTTATTTGCATGTTGATGCGACTGCTGCTTGCGGTCAGATCCAAATTGATGTTCAAAAAGAAGGAATCGATATGATGACAATTTCTAGTAACGATTTTTATGGACCTAGAGGAGTGGGGGCTCTTTATATAAAAGAATCAATTCGAATTGATCCCTTAATTCATGGTGGTGGACAAGAACGTGGATTAAGATCTGGAACTGAAAATGTTCCTAGTATTGTAGGTTTTGGGAAAGCAGCTGAAATAGCTAGAGTGGAACTAAAATCTGAAGGTAAAAGATTGATAAAGATCAGAGATGATATAATTCACGGATTGATGGGTTCTATTCCTTATACTTTTTTAAATGGTCATCCTATTAGGCGTTTGCCTGATAATGTTTCTCTAAGATTTAGTTTTATTGAAGGTGAGTCAATACTTCTGAGCTTGGCTATGTTTGGTGTGTTTGCTTCTTCAGGATCGGCGTGTACAGCCAAGACTTTGCAGCCATCACATGTTCTGCTTGCAATGGGATTAAAACATGAGGAAGCACATGGTTCATTGATGATTACATTAGGCAGGCAAAATACTCAAAAGGATGCTGATTATATAAAAGAAATTATGCCTGCTATAATTGAGAGGTTGAGGAGTATGTCTCCTCTGACTCCAAAGGAGTTGAAAAGATAGTGTATTCAGATAAGGTTATGGATCATTTTAGAAATCCTCGTAATACCGGGGAAATACCTGATGCCGATGGGGTTGGTACTGTTGGAAATCCAACCTGTGGAGATCTAATGACGATTTATATAAAGGTTAAAGAAAATCGAATAGAAGATATAAAATTCAAGACTTTTGGTTGTGGCGCTGCTATTGCTACTAGTAGTATGACAACAGAACTAGCAAAGGGAAAAACCTTGGAGGAAGCAATGAACATCACTCGAGCTAGTGTTGCTGAATCTCTTGGTGGATTGCCTAAAGTAAAAATGCATTGTTCGAATTTAGCTGCTGATGCTTTGCATGCAGCAATAGAGGATTATAAGGAAAAAAACAAAAAAAGGGGAAGTAAAAATGAAATATAAATTTGTAAAATGTGAATGTTGTAACATGAATATTCCTTCTGAAAAATGTGACCTTGCAGCTTATAGTGCAGTTATTGATGGAAAAGAGCATCTTTTCTGCTGCAAAAACTGTGCTAAAGAGTATGAGGAGACAAAATCTAAGTAATTTCTTCTCTTTCCGTTTTTATGATTTCTAAATAAAAAAGCTATATAACAAAGTTATATTTATATTCTTAAAAACAAATATTATTTCTATAAAAATATTAGTTATCTTTAGTAGGAGTTTAAAAAATTGATAGAAAAGAAAAAATTAGCTCTTGTTATTCAAAGCGGTACAATAGACAAACTTTACTGTGCTTTTATTTTAGCCTCAACAGCTGTTTCGATGAACTGGGAAGCGCACCTATATTTCACATTTTGGGGATTAATGAGTTTAAAGAAGGGAGCAATGGAGCAAGCATCATTACCAAGTGATTATAAAGATCTTGAAGATACAATGAAGCAAAATTTAAAAAAAATGAATTATCCTACTCTCTATGAAATGCTTAAGAGATTGAAACAATCCAACCTCTGCAAAATATATGCATGTACTCCAACCATGCAAATGTTTGGAACTAAAAAAGAAGATCTAATCCCTGAGGTTGATAGTATGGTCGGGGCTGCAACCTTCTTAAATATTGCATCTGAATCTGATGTAAACTTATTCATTTAAAACTTAAAGCATATCTTCTATTCCTTTAATATTTTTGAAAAAAATTATGAGATGTTTTTATTATATTGGAATCATTTTAATTTGCAATCTTTCTTGGTGCGGTAAAAATATATGAAAAAAATATTCCCAGTTTTTTTAACTATAACAATTATTTTATCTTTTCTTCTAACTTTTGGCTATTATTTTTCTAGCGAAATCTCAAGTAAAGAAGAAGAATTTTACTTTGGAGTTGCATTTTGTGGCAATACAACTCGGGAAGCAAAACTTCTAATTGATCAAGTAAAGGATTATACTAATTTATTTGTGCTTCAATCTGGTCCAATAAGCAAAAATAAAACTGCAATCAACGAAATATGTGATTATGCAGTTAGTGCTGATCTTGATTTCATTGTATTTCTGGGTTGGTTTGATTTTGATTATCCTTGGCAAGTTCCTTGGCTTGATGAAGCCATAGCTCGTTGGGATGATAGATTTTTAGGGCTTTATCTTTATGATGAACCTGGCGGTATTCAAGTTGATCATAATTGGACAAGAACTTTTCACTTTATAGAGAATGTTTTTCCAGAATTTTATTCTACAATCGAACCATACATTGAGGAGAATTCAACTATGGCTGCTCTGAGAGATTATTCTGAAGCAACAAAAAGACATATCGACTATATTCAGCGCGATCTTAGGATAGATGAAGTTTTAAATCGATCAATTAATGCTATGACATCTGATTACGCCCTATATTGGTTTGATTATCTAGCTGGTTATGATACTATTTTTGTTCAAATAGGTTGGAATCATGATACAGCTAAACACATTGGTCTTTGCAGAGGTGCAGCAAATGCTCAAGATAAAGATTGGGGGACAATTATAGTGTGGAATAGCAGAGAAGAGGGTATCAATCCTTCAGGTACATACAAAACTGGAGTTGAAATGTTTGAAGACATGAAAATTTCATTTCAAACTGGAGCAAAATATACCATAATATTCAATTATCCAGTTCATCCAGAAGATAATCCTTATGGAATACTTTTGGATGAACATTTTATTGCTATGAAAGCTTTTTGGAATTATGTTTTAGAAAATCCACAAGATTATGGGAGTATTAATGCGGATACGGCTTTAGTTTTACCTAAGGATTATGGATGGGGATATCGAAATCCAGAGGATAGGATATGGGGATATTGGGGATATGATGATATATCAGCCCAGATATGGACTATTACTCAAATTTTGTTAAATGAACACGGATTTAATTTGGATATTGTTTATGAGGATCCCAGATTCCCAATTCAAAATAAATATAACAAAATACATTACTGGAATGATTCATTGAATTTTGAATGAAATAGTTTTTGATACAACAAGGATTTATTAAAAAAAATATTTTCATTAATATTACAAAGTGTTTATATCTATTTTTAATAAAATATGCCTTATAAGGTGATTTGATGGCAGTACCTTCAGAATTTATCACTGCAGTTCTACTTTGGTTTATTCGCGCTTTTGTTTCAAGCATAATTTGTTTAGGTATTGGTCTATTAGGTATAAAGAGTTTAACTCATATTACTAAAAAAATTTCGGAATTTAAAACAATTAAAGGAGACCCTTTAGCTACAAGCCTTTTTGTGGGAGGTTTTCTAATATTCGCAGGTTTAGTTGTATATGGTTCTATGGTTAACCCATTTTTCTTGGGACAAAACATAATTTTTGAATCATATTTTAATTTGCAACGTTTAATTATTGTTGGTCTTAGTTTTATTGTAAGTTTATTTTTTGGTTGGTTATTTTATACAGTTTTCGCAAAATTAACTCCATTTGGAGTGGATTTAGATGATATCAATAAATCTCCAGTTGCAGTAGGTTTTTTTCTTTTTGGTTATGAAGTATTTTTGGGACTTTTGATATTTGGAAGTTTAATGATACCTCTTGGTTAAGAGAGATCTAAAAATGTCTCATACACGAAGAAGTTTTTGCATACTGATTTTCTTATTTCTTTTTTCATTGGCAAATATTGTAAGCGGCTTTCCAAGTGGAAGAGAATATCCTCCAACTTTTGATTACAGAAACGGGTATTGGTTTGATAGTTGGGATTTTAATCGAAATGTGTATTGGGGAGAAAATGGCTATCTCCCAAATATAGCATATGAGTCTTTGGGATCTGAAAGAGAATTAGCCTATAGCTTGGGGTTATGGTTTATGAGTAATTATCCTCAAAGAGTTGAAAGGGCTGAAGCAATTTTAGATTATGTTCAAAGGTGGACTGATTATGGATACGATGCTGATAATGTAGTTAGAGATGATGTTCCGCAAGAAGAGTGGGCTTGGAATGCAGATGAGATGGCTCACATGTTCAATGAAACACAAAACAAAATAGCAATAGGAGATTGTGAGGATATGTCTTTCTTATGTGCAACTTTATATGTCTCAGCAGGATTTGATGTTGCCCTTGTATCACCTGCGGCACATGTTGCACTATTAATTTGGCTTCCTGAATATGATAATGCCAATTATTACTGGGATATTCCTGATGATGATAGAGAATATGGTTGGATTTGGGTTGAAGCTACTGGAGAAGCAAATCCTTTAGGCTGGACACCGCCAGATTATAGTGATGGAGATTGGATAAGCTATATCTTGAGTATCTCAGGAATTTCAGTTGAATATAGTCCAAAATATCCCCAAGCTGAAGATGAAGTGAAAGTCCAAGTTGAGATAACTGATTCTTTTGGAACAGTTAATGAAGTATCTTTGGAATATTCAATTGATAATGTTAATATTATGTTGGAAATGGAAAAAACTAACTCCTTTTATGAAGCTACTATTCCTAAACAACCTGAAGGGACCAAGGTTATTTGTAAAGTTTCTGTGATTGGGCCTGATAACTTGATAGAGGAATATGATTTTGAATATCAGGTGGGTAGTGTAATAAATTTTTCATTTTTTACCTTAGAAATTGTGGTTTTAATTTTTGCTCTAATTCTAATATTTTTATTTCTATCAAGAATTAGGAATGCATACTAGTTTCTTTAGACTAGTAATTTAATAAACATAACTTTCTGCTAATAAGATTTAATTATTCTTGATTTTAATGATATTTTGGGGCTATTCCTTGAGAGAACCATTTGGTGATTTTATAAAAAGAAAATTAGATTTTAATTTTGTTTTAATAACTTGCGGTCTTCCAGGCACTTGGAAAACTGAAACTGCTGCAGAAATTTCTAAGCTTAGATGTATTCCTGTGTTTAGAAGCGATTTAATTAGATTAGAGGTTTTAAAGAATGAAGATATATTTGATCCCAAAGTAGCATCAAATATGAATAAACGAATGGCTGTTTATAATGAACTATTTAACCGAGCTGAAAAATTCGTGATCAAAAATAAAAAGAGTGTAATTTTAGATGCCACATTTGTAACTCAAAAGATGAGGAAAAATGCAGCAAGAATAGCTGCCAATAATGATATGGTCTTCACAATACTCCAGACTAGCTGCTCAGAGAAATCCTCTCTCAATAGAATTTTGAAGCGAACTAAAGAGAAATATGAGTCAAATGCATTAACAGAAGAAGCTTATCAACATAATAAGAAGAAATTCGAGCCTATCAACATCAATAATATAAAAAATTTGTTCCCAAATCTAAGTATAATTCATTTTATTGTTGATACAGAATATGATCCTCCAGATAAATGGTATGTTATTGGTTTGGAGCGAGTTTAGGTAATTATTAATCATGACAATTGATCTGCATATTCACTCAAAAAACTCCGATGGTGTTCTTTCAGTAAAAGAGATCATGAAACTTGCTAAAATTAAAAATATTTTTATGATATCAATTACAGATCATGATTCAATTTTTTATCAAAAACAAGCTTCAATTCTTGCAAAACAAAGTGGAATTAATTATGTTTCTGGTGTAGAGTTAAATGTGACCTTCAGTCCTAGTCGAGACCTGACTCAAAAATCAATATTTTTAGATTTTTTGGGTTACAATTTTAACTCAGAAGATACAGATTTACAAAATAAACTAGAAAAAATAGCCCAATATCGAAATGAACGAGCATTAAATATACTAATAAAATTAAACACAGAGTTAAAAAAAAATCAAATCAAAGAATTGGATAAAAAAGATTTACTAAGAATTCAGAACTCAGTTGATGGAGTTTTTGGTCGGCCTCATATTGCAGATTATTTAGTTAAAAAAGGAATTGTAAAAAATAGAAAAGAAGCTTTTAATCGTTATCTGGTAAAATGTAATGTTCCCAAGTATCCCCTGTATCTAAAGGATGCAGCTAATTTAATAAGAAATGCAGGGGGTAAAATTGTTTTAGCACACCCCAATGATCCTTATGGAACATCATTAATTAAATTAACACGATCCTTAGATGAACAAACAAAGATAATCGATGATTCAATCCTACAATATATTGATGGAATAGAATGTTGGCATTCCAGAAATGATGAGAGAACTACAAATCACTATATTAGTTATTCAAAAAAGCATAATCTAATTATGACAGGCGGAAGCGATTGTCATCAAAAACCTATTATTATGGGAACTGTGAATGTTCCATTTTATGTTGCTGATCAGTTTTTACTCTAGAAATTCTTTGAGAAATCTAAAGTATATTTTACTGCTAGATCAAAATAACTTTGGGCTTCTTTTCTCGCTTTCATTATTTCCTTTTTATCAATATTTTTATCATTTAGTTTTAAGCTAGCAACTTTGCCTCTTACATATGCCCTGTAGCATTTATAGAATGGAAGGAGTTTTTTTAATTTGGTATCCTTTGAATATTCAATATATTTTTCAATTAAATATTGAGCAAGTTTAGGTTTATTTCTAAATTCCAAATCCATAGCTAAGAAACCAATATCAGATATTACATCCGAATATCTTATCCTGTCATTGAACTCGATTGCATCAAAAATATAAATCTTGTTAGCAATAAAAATATTCCCTGAATGAATATCGCCATGGCAAAATCTTACTTTTCGGTTCTTCATCCGGTTTCTAAATAATTCTTCATTATTTTTTATAAAATTCTCGATACTTTTCCTAATTAGGGAAAATTTTTCTGAAGATATTGTTTTATCAATAAACGCTTTAGTTTGTTCAAAATTCTCTTTCCAATTAATTTCAACTATTGGATCTAATTTTACCTTATAATTAAAATCCCCCAAATTACTATTATATTCAATTCTTGCATGAAAATCAGCAATAATTCTAGAGATTTGATCAATTATTTCTTTGGTTATTTTATTTTTTTCAAGTAGCTTATTCATTAACTTTTTTTGGGAAATATTTTTCATTTTAACAGCATATTCTACTGTTTTTCCTTTACCTTTAATCTTAATTTCATCTAATTTATTGATTGGAACCACTTCAAGATACATGTCTTTAGCTAATTTTTTGTTTATTTCTAATTCTTTTTCGCAGAATTTTCTTCTTTTTTCAAGCGTAGTAAAATCAAGGAAACCAAATTCTACAGCCTTTTTTATCTTATATGCGAATCGATCTGCAAGAAAAATAAATGATATATGGGTCTGAATTAAATCAATTTTTTTGGGTTTTTTTTCATAAGTATTTGGATTTTTTAATGCCTCGATTATCTCATACTGACCAGACAATTTGGATCTCTTCTTCCTAGAAGTCGACAATTTTCTTGTTTTGGATACAATTCATTGAAAGATATAGCTATCGGTAACTTGTTTAATTTTGCTTGTCAGCAATATAGGATTTGCTATATTGGAGTTTCTCTAGTTGGTGTTGTTACTCTTTGCGAACGTTTTTTTATTGATAAATCTGCTTAAACTTGAAAATTTTTCCAAGGTTCAACTAGGATAATAAAAGTCTTTTTCAGGGTTAACTTTTCATAATAAGTATTTAAGGATTAAATACGAATTATATGAATTGCTCAGATTAATTTTTTATATTGGTAGTTCTAAGATTAGATTTTGAGAGATAACTTTTTATTGTTTTTATCCAGTTTTTTAGCAGCTGATTTCAATGTTTTTTAAACAAATCCAGCAGCATGGAGACAATTTTTCTTATATAATAGGAGATAAATCATTAGGGGAAGCAGTTGTTGTTGATTCTAGTTTTAATAGTAGTAGGATTCAGCAAGTTCTTAATCATAACAATTTAATTCTAAAATATGTTATTAACACACATGGACATTCGGATCATATAGCTGGTAATGCTGAACTCCGATCAAAGGCAAACGTAAAAATTATTGCATATAGATATTCTAAAGTTCGTTTTGATATCGGAGTAGATGATAGTGATACTATAAGAATAGGAAAAGTATCAATAAAAGTAATTTATACACCTGGGCATACTAAAGATAGTATCTCGCTTCTTATTGGAAAGAAAAAATTGCTTACTGGAGATACTTTATTTGTAGGAGAATGCGGGAGAACTGATTTGCCTGGAGGAAGCTCTGAAGAATTATATGATAGTCTTTTTAATAAAATTCTTAAACTTTATGATAATGTTGAAATTTATCCTGGTCATGACTATGGGAATAGCAAATTTTCAACTATTAGTCAAGAAAAAAAAACAAATTATACCCTAAAACCTCGATCAAAAGAGGCTTTCATTGAATTTATGAATGAACCATAAATATTCCAATTTTTGATTTTCAAAAATAACACATCACTATTACAATATTGAAGAAATTAGAGAAATCAAATCGAAACATTTGGGTCAAGGATTAAGAATATAAACAAAGTCTTCATAGTTTTTTGTTCTAGGAAGGTGAAATTATATTTCAAAAACACAACAGGATTTCTCAGAGACTTTAGATCCTGAAGATTGGAAGAAAACTCGTAAATTAGCTCATCAAATGATTGATGATATGCTAGATTATCTTAGAGACATCAGGTCTCGACCGGTTTGGCAAAATATTCCAACCCAAATTCAAAGGTATTTTGATTCTCCCCTTCCAATAAAAGGAAAATCCCTTAATGAAGTTTATTCTGAATTTTTTGATAATGTACTTCCTTATCCGATGGGTAATATCCATCCTCGCTTCTGGGGTTGGGCTTTAGGTCCTGGAACGGTTACAGGAGCTTTGGCGGATTTTCTTGGCTCTTCAATGAACTCCAACTTAGGTGGAGGTTATCATGGAGCTGTTCTTGTTGAGCATCAGGTTATTAATTGGATTAAGGAATTAATGGGATTTCAAAAATCAGCTAGTGGTTTATTAACAAGTGGATGTTCTGCTGCAAATTTGATTGGTTTAATTGTTGCTAGAAATGTTAAAACACATTTTGATATTAGAAAGAATGGTCTTCAGAAAATTTCCGCTCCTTTAGTTGTATATGCATCTCAAGAAATTCATAGTTCTATTAAAAAAGCAGTCGAGATACTAGGTTTGGGAAGCAATCAACTTCATTTAATTCCAGTTAATAATCGATTTCAAGTAGATATAGATATTTTACAAAATAGAATAATCAAAGATCGTAAAGATGGCTATGAGCCTTTTTGCGTTGTTGGGGGTGCTGGAACAATTAACACTGGTAGTTTTGATGATCTTGATGCTTTAAATAAGGTTTGCAAAAAAGAGAACCTTTGGTTCCATATCGATGGTGCTTTTGGAGTTTGGGCTAGTTTAGTTCCTAGTTTGAAGAAAAATATTTTTGGATTAGATAAAGCTGATTCTTTAGCATTGGATTTGCATAAGTGGATGTATATGCCTTATGAAATAGGATGTGTTCTAATTCGTAACAAGGAAAGCCATCTTCAAACTTTTAGCATGATGCCAGATTATCTATCTCATAGCAAAAAAGATGGTGGTTTGATCGGAGGAAACCTAGAATGGTTTAGTGATTTTGGTTTTCAATTATCACGTGGATTTCGTGCTCTTAAAGCTTGGATGTCAATTAAGGAAATCGGTATGGAAAGATATGGTCGATTAATTCAACAAAATATTAATCAAGCAAAATATTTAGCTGCTCTTATAGTTGATAGTTCTAATTTAGAGCTAATGACTCCAGTCTTTTTAAATATTGTATGTTTTCGTTATTTTCGTTTAGGAATTTCTCCTATAAATTTAGATGAGATTAACAAAAAAATTGTGGTTGCGCTTCAAGAAAAAGGAATTGCCGTTCTTTCATGGACAATAATTGAAGGTAAATATGTTATGAGAGCTGCCAACTTCAACTATCGTAGTAAAAAACAAGATTTTAATCTTTTAATCAAAAAAATAGTTCAGATTGGTGATGTGATAGCCTCTAAATTTACTTCATAAGTTCCGATATACGAAATATTCCTATTTCAGAGTTTCTCTTATATCCAATTTTTTCTATTTACTAGATAGAGAGGAGGGGAGAGGCTTCTTTCAAAAAAAATTAATCAAAATTCTAAATCGAAAGAAAAAGCTATTCAAGATAGATCAAACTGTTCTTGAAAAAGTTAAACATCAAGATAGATTAAGTAGCAGAGAATTTTGGGAAATTCATGATTTATTATTAAATGAAGGTCCCAAAGTAAAATATACCAATCCTGACGCTTGGTAACTAAAACATTTAACATATGATCTATGATATTCTTGAATTGTGATTTTCTTATTTTTATTAAATTTTTATTAAAAAATAAGTGGTCAAGAGAAGAATTAATACAGAAAAATGCTATTTCCTATTATTTCTCTGGAAAACTTTTGGTAATGGCTGTATTACTGATTCTCTGATATTTTAATTAGTAAAGAATCGGTTTTGTTGTTTCATATTCTTCTATGATCGGTAAGGCTTGTTTTAGTTCTGTAAATGCTTTTAACACAGTTTTGCCTCGTTGCGTTATTGCATAAATTATTCTGCTTTTTCCAATTATTCTTTCTTCAATTAGTTCTTGTTTTATAAGGAATTCTAGATATCCCTTGAGAACACTGCAATTGAGATTAGATTTGTACATTATATGCGTTAATTTTAATGGTCCTCGCTGAGATAACACTGTAAGTACATCGATATACATCTCGAGTTTAGAACGTCGCAAAAAAAACACCTAGTTACTAATTTATTGTTCTTTTAAATGATTAAGTACTGGTTTGCAATGAAATTCAATATTATCTTTGGTATTTAGCTTATCTTGAGAGATTGTTCGATTAAATACAACAATTCTATTTTGGAATGCTGTGACGATATCGTCCAGTAATATTTCTTGGTTTTCTTTTGAAAGATTTTTAATTTCTTTTCCAAAAGCAATAGCAAGTTTCGATGTCATTTCTTTTTTTTCTTTAGATGAGATTATTTTATTCAAATTTACATCTCCTGTTTTTCTTGAGGTAGTCTATTAGTATTTAACTAACTTATTATCAATCAATATGAATTCAAAATTCATGTCCACTAAATCCTTTTTTTTTAAATCAGCTCTTTTTATTCTAATATAGAAATTATCAAAAAATCATATTTCTCAAAATTCTTCTTATAATACCAATATAATATTGTTAACTAAAGAAGTTTGATTTTAATGATTTATGAAAAAAATAATCTTAGAGTCCTTCCCGATGATACCGATGCTTTTGGTCGATTAAATTGGATAGCTTATGTGAGATATTGTGAAGAAGGTGAGGCGGGTTTGATGGAAATGTTAGGTTATAGTGTCATGCATTTTTATAGAACACAAAGAATTTCTTTTCCTAGGAGAGCTGCAAGTTTTGAATATTTTTCACCAGTTTCAGCTGATAGTTTTATTGATGTCGAAACTTCTGTAATAAGAGTTGGTAAGACCTCTCTTACACTTTCTCATAGTTTCTATAAGAAGAATAGTAGGGATGGAGCAAGAACTTTAGCTGCTAAAGCAAAGGTTACCTTCGTAGCTTTTGATGAACGTGGATATCAAAAAGTAAATTTGCCTCCCCAATTATCTGAAGGTCTAAAGCGGTTTCAAAATAAATAGTTAATATTAGATATAGTCTAAGAGTATTTCTAATTATACTTTATTTAAGATTTCTTTGAAGCTGTCTAGGACCATGTGAGGCTGGATTTTATAATTTGTTCTTTTATATTTCGAGGCTTTTCCTGTTTTTACTAATACTGTTTTTATTCCAGCATTTATTGCACCCTTGATATCGGATTCAATATCATCACCTACTACTATACATTCTTCAGCCTTCAAATTTATTTTTTCAAGTGCTTGGTTAAAGAAGTCTTTAGAAGGTTTCCCAAATATATTGTAAGGAACATTTGCTGCATAGGCTAACATCTTAACGAAAGACCCAGTGTCAATTACTGGTTCGCCTAATTTATTCAAACAATACCTGTTTCCTTGGGTACCAAATAATTTAGCTCCTTTCAGTACGTGTTTAAAAGCATTATTAAGTCTATGAACATCCCAATCATCTGAAAAATCTGAGATAATAACGTAGTCAGGTATTTCTTTGTTGTTAACAATTTTGAATTGCTTGAATTCTCTTTCAACTTCTTTTGTAGTCACTAAGAATATTTTTTTATCCTTATTTTTTTCAAGAAAAGTCTTTATTGCTATTATTGGGGAAAATATTTCTTCTTTTTGAATTGGAAAACCATGTTTTGATAATTTTTTATGAATAGAATCCGGACTTTTGCTATCTGTATTAGTTAGAAATAATAGTTTTTTTCTTTTTCTAAGTTTAGATACTGCATCAATTGTTCCCTGAATAGGATTTCCTTTGAAAAGTAGTGTTCCATCAATGTCTGACAATATTCCCTTAATTTTTTTTTGAATATTTATCCATCCATACATTTTAGTGATTTTTTGCATCAAAATTTTTAATTATTGTCATTAACAGAAAAGAATTTATTTTTATTAATAGATATTGCATTGAAATTTTCGATTTTTCTTTCTTAAAATATTTGTGGAAGATTAGTGTGATTTATGTTTGCATTATCTTTTTGATCTGCCGTTTTCTTTAGTTTTATAATAAGCTTTTATTTGAATGATGGGAAATTAATAAATGACAGAAGATCATTAAAAAGCCTGATGTTATGAGCAAAATCTGTAACTCTTCTCTAAAGATTGTAACTATACTCTTTTGCTCACAGGATAGATTAGAATGAAATTACGTTTGCATATAACGAAAAATGAAGATTTAAAAGATTATTCTAGAGGACAATATTTTAGATTTGCTGTGATTGATTTGGATAAATCAAAACATTATCCAGCAAATTTTGTTTGTATGCTTCCAAAAAAACCTACAGTAAACGATACTCCTCATAATATTTTTTCTAAAATATATGGCAAAGAAAGTATATTGATAGCAAAGCAACTTTTAAAGAGAGCATTAAACTCAGAAAGTGATTTAGAAATTAAGAATGCTATTACAGAAAGAATCAGCATGCTTGAACCCAAAAAAGCTCCTGAAGTTAAATGTTGTAGATGTGGCAGACCTTTCACTCCTATTAGAATGCGTTATAGAAAACAGAAAGTTTGCCCTGAATGCAAACAAAGGATTTATAAAAACTAACAAGCCTTAAGCAAATTTATTTTCTTTATTGATCCAATTCAATTAAAGTAGTATCTTTCAATCCGATTAATCTGAATTCATTTTGCTTATGGCTTTTGCATTTAGGTTTTGAGCATTTTGGTATAGTTAATCCATCGATAACTGTTTCTGTTTCACATTTCAAACATTGCCATACTCTTTTTGCAGACCATAAATATACCTTAATTCCTTCATTTATGTAAAAAGGCGAAAAACGCGAGTAATCCTTAGGAATAATTACCCTTGTGTCTGGAAATCTAATTTTATATCTTTTCAATTTCCTTAAAGATTTTTTAAAATCCCAATGAATATCATTTTCAATTTCAATTGCTACAAATTGTTTGAAATCTGAGCTTAAATTTTGATTATTTTGCAGAGTATTATTGGAGGAGGGTAATCTTATTAAAATATCTGGTGTTATCTTCACTATATCTAGTTCTTTTTGCTCTCCATATCCAAATTTTTGCGTATATGAGGTGGATTTCTCTAGTTTATAAGCAATTTCTTGTTTACCTATTATTTTTCTTATTGGTGCATCAGAGCTAATTTTTCCATTACTATTAGGTTTTAAGATTTCATACAGTAGTTCATCTGTAATTGTCATTTTAAATCATCTAAGTAATCAAATATGAAGATTATAACCTTTTTACTTTAATAACCAAAATTAAAATATTTTATTTTTGCTCAGTAATAGATCGAGCAATTTTCCAGTCCTTATTATTAAGAAAGTTCGATTATATTTTGATGGTGCCAGCAATATAATATGATTTACTGTTCTTTGTTTGTGAGTTTAATAAATTTTCTTGATTCAATTCTAGTCTTTGGATGGTGAACAGATGTTTTTACAGGTCACTTAGTTGTTCAAGATGCTTTTTATGGAAATCCTGATAAAGTAAAAATTAAATAAAAAAGTTGCTTCTCAAACATCATATTGAACACTCCTAAATAGAACTGGAAAGAAAAGGCTTTTTTCAGGACTTGAATGTGAAAATTGGAAAAATAAAAAGAATTGAAAATCAAATTAAACTAAATTAACCTTAAACCGTAAGCTTAAAGAATTAAGGGTTCTCTTTAAAAACAGAAGGGCCGGTAGTCTAGCTCGGTTAGGACATCTGCTTGACGTGCAGAAGATCGCTGGTTCGAATCCGGCCCGGCCCATTATTATAGTCTTATTTTATAAAAAAAGCCGCTATAGAAAATTATAAATAATGAACCTTTACAAATAAGATTTCTATAATTTGGAGGCTTATTTTTGCTTGAACTATTAGCTAATCTTTCTGTTCTCATTTTCGTGATCACCAGTATGCTGCAAATGGGTTTTAGTCTAACAATAAATCAGATAATTGAGCCTTTAAAGAACTATAAGTTAGTGATTGGAGCTCTACTAGCAAATTTTGTGGTAGTACCACTTATCGGTTATCTTGTTATTTTGATTATTCCGCTTGAAACAGATCTTGTAATTGGTTTGGCATTGCTAGCAACTGCTGCTGGAGCTCCTTTTCTGCCTAAACTTGCACAGATCGCAAGGGGTGATCAAGCATTTTCAGTTGGACTGATGGTTCTCCTTATGGGCATTACTGTTATCTATGTACCAGTGGTTCTGCCTTTATTATTGGAGGGCGTAAGTATTAACCCATTAAGCATAGCTAGTTCCCTTGTCATACTGATGATAATACCTCTTACTATTGCTTTATTCACAAGATCACGTTACAAAAGTATAGCGGATTCTCTTCGTCCTTATATGGGTCAAGCTTCCTCAATTTTCTTAATTCTACTAACGATTCTGATGCTGGTTGTTAATTGGGAATATTTGATTGGAGTAATTGGAACTGGGGCAATAATAGCTCTGATAATATTTGCCCTTGGGAGTTTTGCTGTTGGTTACTTGTTTGCAGGCAAAGATAAAACTAAAAGAAGTGTTATGGGACTTGGAACTGCTCAAAGAAATATTTCAGCGGCCCTTATTGTTGCTACTCAAAACTTTTCAGCTCAACCTGATGTCTTAATTATGCTATTAACGGGGGCATTAGTAATTTTTATCGTTTTGTTTCCAATTGCAGGCGAATTAGGTCGTCGAGGAAAAAAAGAAACATCAACTTAAATGCAGAAACAAACTGTCTTAATTCTTTAAAAAAAATAAAATTATACTTCATTTTTGGATAATTTACACAAACCTAAGATTATATATTATCTATTCAGATTTATGCGTTAGGAAACAACTTTTTCACTTTATACTATTTATGTGCAATAAAATCACAAAAAGGAGTGCCACAATTAGCACAAACTGGACAATGTTTACTTCGACTATAGATGATTGGAGAATATTCTGAATTTTTGCATATTGGGCACATATATTTGGTTTTAACCATTAAAATCCCCCTAATATCAATAATTATTATAGTATTATTCACATAACTAAAATTTTCTCTATAATTACTTCAAAACTAAATTTTAATTATGTCTTAAATTTTATGCTTTTTTTAAACAAAATTCTTGAATCTGATTTTTTCTATTTTTATCGAATTATTCTTATAATTTCTTGTTTTTGAGTAATTAATTTTAAATATAAGATTGGGAATAATTGAATCAGTAATAGATAGATTTCTCAGAGAAGGTTATTATTAACTGTTTCAAAGGTTCTATTTTATTACCAATTGAAGATTAATGGAGGAGAGTTGGTTATGAATGGATTTTCAGGGATAGCCTTCAAAATGGAAGAAAGTATTAAGGCAAAACTTATAGAGATAGGTGCAACTTCAAAAACTAGGGCTGTAGCAATCCAAGATACAAATCTTGACACTCAAGAACTGAATTGGCTCGATTATATTGCTGGTGGCTTATTTGCTCAAGTCAAGAAAACAAATGACAGACGATATTATGTTTCGAGCTAAAGATATATTTATTTTTTAAAGCAATCTAATACAAATAATCTACATTTTATCAGAATTATTGATTGTAGTTAGCGTTCCTTTTTTTCCTAAAGATAGCTGTCTTTCTCCTCTAAAAGCTGATGCTTGAGCATTTTCAATTTGAACAATATCTCCTTTATTTACGCTATCGATTTGTTCATTCCAAAGACATAGTTTAATTGTTCCAGTTTTATCTCCAATTAAAACTTTTACAATATTGGCATTATTGCCATACCTAGTAACAACCCGTTTAGGTTCAGCAATTTCTAAAACCTTTGCTTTTAAATTAACTTTAGTCATTCCAGGACGTAAATCTTTTATGTTATTTGAAGGAGTTGTTTTGTTTTTCTTTGCTAAATATTTTCTAATGGAGGTTGTTTCCATGAAATTGCTTAACTGATTATTTCTATCCAATAGAAAGTTATTGGTAACAGGAAATTGAGCAATAACTTGTGAATCTTTTTTGACTAGAAAAATTGATTTATCTCTTAATTTTGTTCTGAGTTGAATGGTTAAATGATCACATTGAACTATTTTTTTATTTTCTGCTTTTCTAAGAGCATTTTGGAATTTATCAGGAGAAATATCATTTTTTATTGCTAAAAAAGCTAGATATTCTCCAATGGATCTTTTTTGTCTCATCAGAAACTCCTTTTTTAGATTTTTAGATACCCTTTGTTTCTTAACCATTCAACTTGATTTTTTCTATATCTCCAAAAAATGTCTCCACGTTTATCAGATTGAAAATCCCAAGGTGATACTAAAACAACATCTCCTTCTCGAACCCAAACTCTTCTCTTTAGTTTTCCTCGTATTCTGCATAATCGTTCTTTACCATCCTGACACTTAACCAAAATTCTTTCAGAGCCAAGCATTTTAATTGCAATGCCCAAAACATCGTTTTCACTAGGCATTATCATTCTCTCTAGATTTCCTTCTGATTTAACTTTTCTCTTACCCATGTTGACCGTCTTTTTATAACTTCATCAGCTTTTATTAGAACATTTTAAGGAAAACAAAGATTTAGTTTTTGATTCCTTTTGCTCTTCCTTTGAAAAATTCTAATTAATCTATGAAGGAGATAGCCCAATATATTAGTATAACTCCAAAAAATTCGTTTTTTAACTTAGAAATTCCAATTTTCAACAATATTTTGTTAAAAAATAAGAGTTAAGAATGTTTTATTGAAAAACCTGCTTATTTATTTCTTATTCTTTTTTTTTAAAAATAATTTTAACTTTTTTTATTTGATCATATAACGATATTTTAAGCTTGCCTAAACAATTAGACAATATCTAATTTTTCTCTTTTCTAAATTTTGAAAATTTATTTTTTTAATTCTGAAATTTTTCCTTCAAAACTTCGTAAATTCTCTTCACAAATACCTTTTTTCCATTTACAAATTCCGTTGACTATTTCACCAAGATAATATTCAAATTCTTCATTTGATATATTACTCGCACTTTCTACGCGATAAATAATCTCATCTTTATCTCGACTTGCAGTAATTGCCACTAGAATGTTATTATTATCCAAAATGTTTTTCTCCCAGAAGTTAATTTGTATGATTTTAAATTTAAATTATTCTAAATTATTAATTGGAGATATAGTGAAATTATCTGAATATTTAGTCTTTTATATTTCTTTTACCACAACAGATAAAAACTGGCTTTATATCCTTGAAATCACTAAGGTGAGGATTCTAATGCCCTCTGAAGTATTTGATGTTGATAAATTTGTAGAAATGAGTGCTAATGCAAAATATTGTCTGGTAAAAAGAAATAAAGAAAATATCAAACTAAAACTCAGAACGGCCTCTAGGTTATATACTTTGAAGGTTGATCTCATAAATTCTGACGAAATAATAAAAAAGTTGAAGTGTGAAATAAAGGAAATTTAGCGATATTTTTCAAAAAGATAATTGTAAATCTTAAAGAATTGGTAAATTTAAAAGTATAAGCATTTAAGGAGGCCTCTTTTTTGAGCGAAGAAAAAAATAAAAACCATCTTGAAATTAAAGCAGAACAAACTGGCAAGACAGTTGGTAATATTCACAATGAGGAATGGCAAAAAACCAAAGAAGTTGAAAGAGAATTAGCAAAAGATGAACAAGAAGAAAAAAAAGTTCAAATTGACAAGAAAAATACTGATGAAACAATAATTTATTGTTCTAGATGTGGTTCAAGAAATAGGTCAAACGCTAATTATTGCAGTAAGTGCGGTGCAAAAATTGTGATTTCTCAGAATAAAATGGAAGATTCAGCAAAGAAAATTGGGGAAAGTATTGGCAAAGTTGCAAAGAAAGGTTGGGTTGCTGTTTCAGCTGCTGGAAAGGGCTTTATGAATGGAATACAAGGAGAAGAAAGTAGAGAAAAACCAGCAAAAGAAGAAAATAAGTAGTAGACTTATTAATTTGAACTTCCACGAGTTGCAATCGGACTCTACAGAGGTTTAATTGACATTAAACTAATATTCTTGCGTTTGATATTCTCCTGATATTGGAGACATTTTGTTTTCTTTTGATGCGCTGCCTAACCAAGAAAAATTCTCTTATTTTTTGTATTTATATAAGCAAATAAAAAATTGGATATTAAATTGCTTTTCTGATAAAAAAAATTTAAGAGAATAAATTAGATTTATTCCTTTACCATCAGACTTGTATTATTCAAATTGACTATACTTTAGCATTATACCTAAATTGATTTATTTGTTGTTTTAGCGTTAAGATATTATAATATATAGTCATTAGAAAAGGGGAAAAATCCGCTCTTGAAAAAAAGGTGGATACACTAATGCCTTTCAATGAATTAATCCATTCTGCCAATGAAAGATTTCTTTTAATAAACATGCTAAATGAAGCCATAAAATCGGGTAAAAAATATATGCTTTTTAATCCTATTTTATAATTTTCAATATATTCATTTTTTTCACCAATAGCATCCAAATATGATGAAAACATAATGTCTGCCCCACAATCTGCGGAAAGCCAAAAGTGCCACCAAGCTCTGGCATTAATTTCCAAGATCTTCATTTTTCCGTCTCTTTCATCTTTTTTAAACTCCGCACTCATTAGTCCATTATAGCCAATTTCTTTCAAAAAATTATCGACTTTAATTTTTTGGGGTCCTATTTTTGTTAGAGGTATACTGACACAAAGAGTAGAATTACCAAATTCTGGAGGCCATATTCTTATCCTCTGTCGTGCAAAAAGAACTGTAGGATTATGCTCTTTATTATAATATCCTTCGAATTGAAAGGAGTTAGTTGGGGGTCCAGGAATAATCTCCTGAAACATAACTTCAATTTCATGTTTTATTGCCAATTGATAGTGTTGGATTAGTTGTTTTGGTGAATATGCAAAAAAACCTTTTCCTTGCCCAGTAAACGTCTTGCTAAATAACTGTGAATTTGATGGTCTAATGAATATTGGGTAAGTCAGATCTGCTCCAATTCGTTTAGTATCATCCAAATCTTCAGGGAAAAAGGTTGCTGGATAATCAATTTTATGATGATTTAATTCCTTGTAGAACTTTTTTTTGTTCACTAAGATATCTACAGGTTTTTTATTGCCAACTACAAAATGAAAATCGTCAACAAAATCTTCTTTTATTTGTGAGAGAAGAAGAGCATCTAAGTCAGAAGTAGGATATACTACAGCACGCTTACCCAAGTTTCTACTGATTGTATGTAGAACTTTTTTTAAGATTTTTTCGTTCTCTCTAAACTTAGGAGTTATGTAAGCCTTTTTACAGAATTTGCTGTATACAGCTTCATCTTTTTTATTCACAACGAGGTACACATCTATCCCAAGTTTTCCAAGTACTCGCGCTATTCCTAGGCCTGTCAAACCGCCGCCCAATACTATAACTGGACTTAGATTTTTACTCAATCTTTGATCTCCATATTCAAAATTAGGTTATTTTCTTGATCCTATATAAATTACTTTTTAAAATTTTCTACTCTTTTGTAGAACAAAATTACTGAATATTAGAGTTATCATTAAGGTCTAGGATATATTTCACAATAAATTCTTTTGAATGCACCAGATTTTATTTTTTGAAGTTAAACTTATACTTAACATACAACTCTAAGAGTCTGAAGAGGTTTTATTGTTTTGTGTAGTAGTGCTTTCTTTTAAGTTCTTTATATCTTCTTGAGTGTGGTTTAGAGTAATTACGTCTCCAAATCGTTTTACATAAGTTATTGGTATACAAACTATTAATGCTCCTAATTTTGGTTTTTTTAATCCCATTTCTTTTATAGCTTCTCTATTCAACTTTACATCTAAATCTGTTATTTTCCAAGTGTTAATGTCTGCGTGAACTCCATCGATTTCACCTAGGTTTTGGGCATCTAGTGTTATCACTTTTAATCCTATCATGTTTTTGGTTTTCATTTGTTTGTCAGCCTATGGCTATATTATGGTATGATATTTGAATTTTTAGTTTTCTTTTTTCTCAATTATTTTATGTTTTTATATTTTTTATTTTTTTTACGTACTTTTTTCCATGGATTTTCTTTTTTTATACATGTTCTGTTCTTGTTTAGTAATTTTGTATCTTTTCTTTTTTCTTGTAACTTTTTATAAACAAACAAGAAATGAATTTAGCTTGTGTGTGTGTTTTTTGGTGCGGTCGCCGGGATTTGAACCCGGGTCACCAGGTTGGCAACCTGGAGTACTAACCAAACTATACTACAACCGCCGCCTAAACGATAAACTACGTAATCTTCACAATATTCTCTTAAAAAGCATTACGTTTTTCAATTAATTTATTTAAAACATTTTTTAAAGATTTTTTATCCTTTATATAAAATAGATGACTAATACATTTACAGTCAGAGGATCCAAATCTTATTGTGGCTTTTCCTGTTTTACTAATTGATGTTGCTATATTACATTCCTCTGTTTTGAATGCTTTTTTGAAAAATATCTTTGATACATTCACTTTTTTATTTTTGAGAAGATAGTCAATATGCCAAAATAGTTTTTTCTCTTTCCTAAGATGTCTTTTGATACGTTGATGGAAATTAGATTGAGCAGAACCAACATATGCATAGATTCCTTTTTTAAAAACTAATTCACCTAAGGCTCCTACACTTATTACACACTGGTTTGCCACTTTAATGACAAGAACATATACATATCCCAAAGAGCCTATTTCTCCTTTTAAATCAAATGTTTTTCTTTGAAAAAATTTTTAATTTACATTATTGCGAATCAAGCATTTTTAACATTACATTAGCATCATTAGCAGGTGGTTTGCAACTTTTATCAGTGCAAATATACGCTACAGCTTTTCTAGAATCTTTACTATTTGCTAAGTCACGTATTATTACCTTTGAAATAACGTTTGGCAGATAATTAGAATTCAAAACATCTATCATTCTATTGAGATTATCCTCCCCAAATTTTCCCTCTAAAGTAACACAAGATGATGGACCAACTAAGAAATCAAGCCCACAAAGTAGAAAAGTCTGTGATATAGGTGAGGTTTTAATATCTTTGGCAAAATATTGCAAAATTTGGCTTGCTATATTTTCATATTCACTGTTTTCTGTTAGCATTCCAAAACGCAGTGAATTCAATAACGCAACTGAATTGCCTGATGGAATAGACCCATCATAAATATTCTTAAATCTAGGAACTTCATCATCAATTTTCTCTGAAAAATAAAACCCGCCATTTTTATCATCCCAAAATTTAATCTTACTGACTGAGAACAACTCTTCTATTCTATCCAAATACCTGTTTTTAAAGCAACCCTCATAAATTTCTAGAAAACCCCATATTAAGAACATATAATCATCTAAAAATCCGTTAACACCAACCTCATTATCTGAAAATCTATGATGTAATCCTCTATTCTTTTCTCTCATTTTCTCCCAGATAAACTCTCCAGCTTTTATAGCCACTTCTAGATATTCAGGTACATTTAATATTCTGCTTGCCTTTGCAAAGGCTGCAATCATTAATCCATTCCAATCAACTAAGATCTTCTTATCTTTAAATGGGGGAATTCTTTTTTTTCTATAATTGAAAAGTAGCTTTTGAATTCTCCCAATTCTCATAATTAAATCATTAGAGTTAATTTTAAATTCATTAGCCAATTCAATTAATGGTTTTTTTATATATAAAATATTTTCATTGCTTTGTTTTTGTCTCGCTTCAGGATAATTTCCGTACCTTTCAATGTTAAATGTTGCTATGGCAATATCTATTAATTCAGGTGGAAGGGCTTTTTCTATCTCATTTTTTTTCCATAAATAGAATTTACCTTCTGTATTCTCACTCTCTGCATCTTCTGCAGTGTAAAATCCTCCCTGCTCAGAAGTTAGCTCTCTTAAAACATATTCTAATATTTCTTTGGCAGTTATCTCAAATTTTCTTTCTTTAGTAATTTGATAAGCTTCAACATACGCCATAACTAGTAAGGCTTGATCATAGAGCATTTTCTCAAAATGAGGAACCAACCAATATTTATCAGTTGAATATCGATGAAAACCAAAACCAATCTGATCAAAAATTCCTCTCAGCCTTATTTCTCGCAATGTCTTTTTTACAATCATTAAAGCATCTTTATTTTTACTCCTCTTCCAATATCTCAGTAAAAACAACAAATTATGTGGAGCAGGAAACTTGGGGGCTTCACCAAATCCACCATTCTCTTTATCATAAAAAAGAAAAAGTTTATCAAAAGCATCATCTAAAACTTCACTTCCAAGTTCAATTATTGAATTGCCCTTTTCAAATCCTTGAACCTTAATTTTGAGGTTTTCTCCAAATTTTTCTAATTCAGCTTTTTGAGTCTCCCAGATTTTTTCTATTTGCGGAATGAGCTCCATTATTCCAATCATTCCAAATCTATTTTCTTTTGGAATATAACTGCTACTAAAGAACGGATTCTTGCTTGGAGTCATAATAATATTTAATGGCCAACCACAATTATGTCCCATTATTTGACATACTTTCATGTATACATTATTTAAATCAGGTCTTTCTTCTTTGTCAACTTTTATACACACAAGACTTTTGTTAAGTACTTCTGCAACATCCTTATTATCAAAACTTTCTCTATTCATAACATGACACCAATGGCAAGTTGAATATCCTATGGAAAGAAAGACTGGTTTGTTTTCTTTTTTAGCAACAAGAAACGCTTCTTTACCCCAAGGATACCAATTCACCGGATTATAAGCGTGTTGAAACAAGTAGGGACTCTTTTCATGAATTAATCTGTTAGGTTTCTTTTTCAGTGAAGAATTTTTTTGCATACATAATAGCATCAAGAAACTAATTGAAAAATCCTTTTCATTTATACCAGATTTATTGCAAAAACAACACGCAAAATCATATTTCAATTAAGAAATATTGATTTTTCATAATGTCGCTATTTTTATTAAGTTCAAGCAAAGAATTATGGACCATGAAGCCAAAAATTGGAATCATTGGTGGAACCGGTATATATGACCCTAATTTAATTAAAAATGCAAAAGAACTCAAAATTAACACACCTTATGGATTTCCTTCTGATGTGATTACTGTAGGTGAATTAGCAGGAAAAATGTTGGCTTTTTTGCCTAGACACGGAAAGAAACATACAATCAGGCCTACTGATGTTAATTCACGAGCAAATATTTTTGCATTGAAAAAAATAGGTGTTGAAAAAATTCTTGCACCGTCAGCAGTAGGATCATTAAAGGAAGAATACAAACCTGGAGATATAGTGTTTGTTGACCAATTTATTGATAGAACAACTAAACGTGAACAATCCTTTTACACAAAAGAAAAGGTCTGTCATATTTCAATAGCAGAACCAATGTGTCCCAATCTTAGAAAAAACCTAATTGATATAGCAAATAAATTGAATTTTAAATTTCATGAAAAGGGAACTTACGTTTGTATTGAAGGACCACGGTTTTCAACTAAAGCCGAATCCAGAATGTTCAGAAGCTGGAATGCAGATGTTATTGGAATGACTCTTGTTCCTGAGTGTGTTTTAGCTAGAGAAGCTGAGTTGTGCTATGCTTCAATATCTACTATAACAGATTATGATGTCTGGAAGGATAGACCTGTTAGTGCTAGTGAAGTAGCTTTAACCATGAGAGCAAATGCTGAAAAAGTAAAAAAAGTTATTATGATGGCAATAAAATATTTGCCTGAGGATTTTGATTGCCAATGCAGAAAAGCTTTGTGTGATGCATTTTTATAGGACGAATGTGGTTTGGATCAAAAGAACAAATGTAATTTAGATCTTAAATCGAGAATAAGAAGAATACCTGAGTTTAAGGGTGTTGTTTTCTGGGATATAACTCCATTATTAAAAGAGAGTCAATGTTTTAAGGACTGCATAAAACGTTTGGCTGATCATTACAGAGAAAAATCAATTGATGTTATAGTTTCAAACGAAGCTAGGGGCTTTATTGTAGGTGCTGCTCTAGCATATGAATTAGGAGTAGGTTTTATTCCTATTAGAAAGAAAGGAAAGCTTCCTTATACTTGCATAGATCTAACATACAAAAAAGAGTACGAATGTGATACAATCGAAATTCATGAAGATGCAATTGAAAAAAACCAAAAAGTTTTATTGATTGATGATTTGCTTGCTACCGGTGGCACAATAAAAGCAAATATTGATTTAGTTGAAAAATTAGGTGGAGAGGTTGTCGGAATTGGTTTTCTTATAGAACTAGATTATCTAGACGGACGAAAAAATATTGGCGATAAATATGATATCTTTTCTCTTATTCATTATAAAAACACTGATCTTTAAAATTCATTTTTAATATCTCTCTTAATTCTACCCAAAAATTAGTTTTATTCAATGTCTTCATTATCTGGATTGACTAATTACAATAAAAATAAAGGGGATAGATTCAATATTTTTAAAAGCTTTAATACAAAAATTAATGTTTTTTTCAAAAATAACCTTCAAGTTAAGGCTATTTAGAGCGTGAAAGCTTTTCTCCTATAAAGTATACATAATGGTAATATCGGTGCTGGATTAATGAATGAAAAAGAAACTAAAGACATGGAAAAGACTCTGAGAGAATTAAAAGAGAGATATGTTGATTTTGGGAATTCGATGAAAGAGACTGCAAGATCTGTGGGAGAGCAAAAAAAACTTTGGCGTAAAGGAAATAAATCAAAATTGATAAAACTTGGCTTAACTCTTGTATGTTTTCCAGAACCCACACCAGTAAGTGAAAGTATAGGTGCATGCTTTATTGCTGCAGGTTTAGTTCAAAAAGGAATTAAGAAAAGGTCTATCTATCTTGAAGATATCAAAAAAAATCTTAAAGCTACACTAAAAGATGTATTAGATGCCCAAAATTCTATATAACTAATATATCAAAAAAATCATTTTTTCCAATTTTTGCTCAAACTAATTCTAGCTATTCATTCTATTCTCTATTCTTGCAACATAGTTAAATAACAAGAGAATAGAAAAGTTCTTGTGGGAATAAAGCTTGGAGTGCACTGGTTCAGCTGAATTATACCTAGATCAATTAATAAAAAGACTGATAATAAATTTATTAGATATCCATCTTTTACGCATACTACAAAAAAAACCATTATGGGGATATAAAATAAAAAAATTTATTGAAACTACTTATGGAATAAAAATTAGACACAGTATTCTTTATCCAACTCTGAATGAATTAGAGAAAAACGGATTTCTTGATAGTCAAAAAAAAACTAAAAGCGGTAGAGTCAGAAAAGTCTATAAAATCACTGAAAAAGGAAAAAAGTATATTGAAAGCTATTATTATATTTTAAACGATCAAATACATAACAAAGACTTAATTTAGTTTGATTACTCTAACTTTTATAGGATAACTTGGGAAAAAAATTTTCTAAATTAGCTTATTAATTTATTCTCTTTGCTGGAAAGCAAAGAATTTTTTATTCTAAAATAATTCTAGCATCTACAACCTTTAATCCTCTTTCATATACAATAACAGGGTTTAGATCTAATTCTTTGATTATAGGATTTTCCATCATCAGATTGGAGGTATTTATGATTAACGATACTATTGATTCAATGTCTGAAGGAGGATTATTTCTATATCCTTTTAATAACGGATAAGCTTTGATTTCAGTTATCATTTCTTCTGCCTCCTGCTTTGTTACCGGCGCAACTCTAAAAGTCACATCCTTTAGAATCTCAACAAAAATACCGCCCAAACCAAACATTAGTGTCTGTCCAAATTGAGGATCCTTTAATCCTCCGACAATAACTTCTGTTGAAGGATTAACCATCTCTTGAACTAAGACCCCTAAAATTTTTGCGTTTTTATCATATTTTTTCACATTATTTATAATTCTGTGAAAAGCATTTTCAACTTCTTTTTCGGTCTTTAAGTTAAGCATTACTCCTCCAGAATCTGATTTATGACTGATATCTGGGGAAACGATTTTTAAAACCACAGGAAAACCAATTTTTTGTGAAATTGCGAGACTTTCTTCACAAGTTCTAGCTAGTTTAAATTTAGTTACAGGGATGCCATATTCCGAACAAATGATTTTCGCTTCATTTTCCAATAAAGTTTTTCTCGATTCAGAATAAGCAGTTGATATGATCTCTGAAGTTTTATTCAACATACCAATTCCACTTCTAATATCAACACATTAACTTCAAACTAAAAATGATTTTTATGAAAATTTTTTGCTAATAAAGCTTTTATTGTACTCTTTGAAGAGCTTTTAATCGTTTAATTATATTAGGATGAGTCGAAAAAACTTCAGCTAATTTTTCTGCAAATGTAGGTTTTCTTGATAAAATTTCTTGAACTAATCTCTGTTCATCTCTAGCTTTATTATAGCTTATTAACTCTATAGAATCGGTTTTTGCTCGATCAGGGTCAAAAATAAATAGAGCTCTAAAAGAGCTATTGTTATTATTTGCTTTTTTATCTGCTCGAATTCTACTCCCAATCTGCACTATTTTAGCTAATCCACTAGATAATTTATTCGCACCATCATCAACAACAGAAACACTATGATTATCAGCATAATATTCTCGCAATCTACTTAGATACAAAATAAATAGGTTTAATATCCAAGAAAAAACCATAAAGGCAATTCCAATTATCGCATTATTACCTCCATCGTCTCTTCGACCTCGATACATAGATGAGAACATTAAAGAAAAACCTATATAGTAAAAAAGTGCTGGCAAAAATGATGCCGCCATCATTACTTGTACATCTCTATGCTTTATGTGTCCTAATTCATGCCCAATAACCGCTTCGATCTCTTCCTCTTTTAAAGAATCCAGCAAACCTGAAGTTATTGCCACATGGTTTCCAGATAAAGGAGACCCATAAGCAAAAGCATTTGGTAATTTTATTTGAGATAACATCAATTTCGGTTTTTTTATTTGACTTTTTTCACTCAATATTTCCAAGGTTTCATATAATTTTTCATTATCTTTAATCTTCAGCTCTTTAGTTTTGTATATGGCTCCTATTATGTAAGGTGAGATAAGCCACTGAAGTATATTAAACCCAACAACAAAAATCCCCAAAGTCAATAAATCAAATACGCCTGCTAAACTCATTGCAATAGCAAAAACTAAAGTTGAAAAACCAAAAATTATTGCTAATGTACCAACCATAGAAATTCTTAATTTCCAAATATTCATTATCCTACCGTAATTTCACTAATTTTAGCTTCTTATATCCTTTATGCGCCACATTTCCTTTTTTATTAAAACTCTACTATTTTTTCAATCAAACTTGAAGAAAATTAATTCGAGCCGCTTAAATATTAACTAATCCTTTTGTTTAATATTCCAAGATGGAGATATGTAATCCTTGAATGAGAGAAAAGAATGGAAAAAAATATACTTTTTACTAAAACTAGCGGAGCTAGGCGCTCATAGGGGAACAAGAAAAGTATCAACTGAATATTTAGCAGAAAAAATAAGCTTTTCTCAGCAAACAGCATCTAGACATTTAATAGAACTTGAACGTTCTAAATTAATTACCAGACAAATAACTCCTGACGGCAGTTTAATAAAAATCACGCCAAAAGGATTAGAATATCTCACAAAATTATATTCTAGCCTACAAAGAATAATTGCTTTTACTCATCCATCAGTACTTGCTCTTGAAGGAACTGTTTTTACAGGTTTAGGAGAGGGAGCATATTATATTTCAAAAAAATTTTATAAAGAACAATTTAAGAAAAAACTTGGATTTGATCCTTATCCAGGCACGTTAAATCTTAAGCTTTCAGATGGATTTGATCTTGAAACTAGGAAAGAATTAGATGCATATCCCGCGATTGAAATCAAAGGATTTATTGATGAGAACCGAACCTATGGTTTGGTTAAATGCTATAAAGTAAAAATTAATAACAAGATTAGTGGTGCATTAATCTTTGCTCTCCGAGGTCACTATGATTTCTCAGTTTTAGAAATTATAGCTCCGGTGAGTTTGAGAAAAAAACTTCATTTAAATGAAGGTCAAAAAGTTAAGATTGAAGTTTTTCTTCCGCAGGATGAACCTTAGCCCATTAGGGATAAGAATTCATATTATTCTTATTTTTTGAATGTACAATAGCAATAATATATCCAATAGTTAATCCTATAAATAATCCGCCAATATGTGCAAAGTTGTTGACATTAGCTCCTGAACTTAAAAAAAGCCAAAACAAAGCATAAATCAATGCTCCTAAAATAGATTGGCTGATTGTTTTTCTAGCGTAGATTGTAGTGGCACCAAATATGGCAAATACTGCCCCTGAAGCTCCTAAAGAGGGAATATTCAATGGAAGTAAAAATAATGACAATAGATTACCTGTTAAACCTCCAAGAAAATAGATAAAAAAATATTCTGAAACCGAGAAAAATTCTTCAGCTCTTAAACCAAATATAAACAAAAAAAGCATATTTCCAAAAAGATGAGCAATATTGGCGTGAGCAAACATGGAAGTCAATATCTGATAATAATATCCGTAATGAATAACCAAACCACCAACTTGGCCAAACTTGTAAATCATATCCATGGATGTGTTTAAGAAATTCCCGCCAATCAAAGAAGTATAACTGTAAAATCCTATATTTATTGCAATAAGAATAAAAGTTGGCATGAACTTTTTGCTATTTGACATAGTTTTTTGATCTTTAAAATGTTTCAATTATTTTTCTTAATATCATTGATGAACTATCTAAATCGTCTTTACCTAATTTTCCGATTCTAACAATTTTTATTTTAATACCTTTATTTTTTACATACTCTTGAACCTTTTTTTCCATAGTTCTTTGATCATAACCTAATGCGATCACACTGGGTTTTATTTTATTAATTATTTCCAAGATATCCAGTTTTTCATACCCAAGCAAAGCTTTATCGACTACTTTTAATGCATTTATTAATTCACATCGTTGCTTTTCTGGTATTATTGGTTTTCTTCCTTTAGTTTTTTCCACAGTTCGATCCCGAGCTACAACTACAAAAAGCTTTGCTCCTTTACCTCCTTCTTTTTTAGCTGCTTCCAAGAATTTTATATGTCCTAAGTGTAGTAAATCAAAAACTCCTGACGCAAGCACTACTTTTCTGTCGGTTCTTTTGTTATCCAATCGAAATTCACAACATCCAACAATTTTAAAGCATCTAATACTCCTTCACAATATGCTATAGAAGTTAAACTTGTTTTAAACTCCCCTTGGTTTTTGTAGTATTTTGAATCTTCAAGATAATCTTTTGCATATTTTATGACATTATCTATTTTTTCATTAGTTATTATTGTTCCACTTTTTACTTGAATTTTATTAAAAACTTTTTCTGCCGAGTTTATATATTTAGATACCAAACTTTCTATATTCATTTTTTAACCTCCATAATTTCTCGAGGCGCTTTTGCAAAAGAGATAAGGGCTTCAGTTTCCATAAAATGGAGCTCTCCAGGAAAAATCAAGCTCTGTGGGGGTCCTCCAAAATTCGTTTTTATTAAATCACTTAAATAATCCGCTTTTATGAATTGAGAAATACTTCCTATTCTAGCTGCACCAACCACTAGAGTATCAAAATTAACTAACTTTTGTTTTCTTTTAGTTTCAATATCTAAAAGTATTTTCAACGCATCATTTATGCTTAGAAATTGCTTTTTTTTTGCATTTATGTCAAGTAAACATAAGGTGTGTAATCCATTTATTTTGTTTTGAGCAATTACATCATATGGTGTTTCTGAAAAATTTATAGGAAGAGGTATGGTTACAGTTTTGCCAAATTTGTAATTGTGTAAACCTGTTGCTCCAATTATTGCTGAAATTACAGATGTACCATGGATAACAGATGTTTTTATTTTTCGTTTTTTTGCCTCTAAACGTAAACTTATGTGGGTTGTTGCAATTAATGGATCACCTGGAACAAGAAATATAGTTTTGCCCCTTTCTGCAGCCTTGAGTATAATTTCTCCCTTTTCCTCTTCAAGTTCATATCTAGATAGTATGTAAGGATTTTTTCCTGAAATCTTTCTTAAATTATCGATTGAAAAATTTGGCATAAGATTTGTGTATAGTTCAATAAACACGTTTTTTGCACTCTTAATTTCTTCTAACCCTCTAATACTGACTCCTTTTTCGTCATTGAGTCCTAAACCTACAAATATAATTTCTTTCATTTTTTCCATCTACAACTTTCTGTAAGAGCTTACTTTTTCTTAAGCTTGGCTTCTGCAAAAGATCTTTGCTCATCTTCTATATTTAATATTTACATAAAATTGAAATGAGTTATATTTTTAATAAATGGGTTTATTGCTCATGGAATTTATTTTTCTTAAATTTTTTGAAATAATATTTATTATATCCGGAATCTTATTATATACGATAATCTTTATTTTTAATGAAAAGATTTGCTCCAAAATCAACTGGATTTCAAAATTCAAAAATTCAAATGCCTTCACTGCAAATCAAAATCTGAAAGCAAGTGGTATTACTTGGCAAAAGGAGGAATAACTCAAAAAGGTTTCAATTATTATGAAGGTTTTGTACCTGATCTGTATTTAAGCCTCTGTTTAGAATGCTATAACTACACTCTTTGGCTAAATGAAAAAATAATTTATCCCAATTATTCTGAGGCTCCTTTACCCAAAGATGATATGCCTTTAGAAATAAAAGAAATCTTTTTAGAAGCAAGGGAGATTATAAATCAATCTCCTAAAGCTGCTTCAGCTTTATTAAGAATAAGCCTTAAAAAATTCATAAAACACTTAGGAGAAAAAAATAGAAACTTAGAGTTGGCATTATTAAACTTAATTAACAAAGGCCTTCCAGAAAAATTCTATAATGCTTTTCTTGAAGTAAGAGCTATAGGAAAAAACTCGGTTAAACCCGGCGTAATAAATAACAGAGATGACATCGATACTGCACTTGCCTTATTTAATTTATTAAATATGCTTGTGGTATCAACAATATCTAAACAAAAAAAAGTAAATAATTTATTCAAAAAACCTTCCAAATCCAAAAAAATAAGAAAAAGAAAAAAAATCCGGAAGAAGAAAACAAAAAAACCAAACTCTATAGATGTGATTCCAAAACCAACAATTCTGTATCGGTGATTTGATACAATATTTATTATTTTTTGACAAATATCTTAAAGTATTATTTATTAAAGAATTCCCAAGCGATATTGAATCGCCAAGGATCCCCCTTTTCTGTCAATTGAATATTTCCATTTTGCACTTCAATTAACCCTTCTTTAGATAATTTCTCTAAAGTTCTGGGAAACATCTGTTCTGGAAATTTGCCAAATTCTCTCTTAAATGATGTTCTATTTACTGGAACACGGATATAGATAAGCATCATCGCTTTTCTCATCTCATCTTCTTTAGAAAGATTTGTGAGTCTGGCGATAGGGAAAATATCATTCTCTGCTGCAAGGATATACTTTTGAATATCTTCTTCATCTGAGTACAGGAATCGATTTATGTGTCCCATGAAAAAACCTGCTCCAGTACCAATAACCTCAGATGCAGGTTTCCTGAAATCCTCTCTAATTCTTGAAAATCTATTATGACATGTTGGGTGGTAACCATTATTCTTAAAAATTTTATAAGCTTCAAGATACATTTTTAATTCAATTTCCTGATTATTTATTGGAGGAATTTCTCCAGTTGAGATTTTCTTTGCTAAGGTCGTGTCGGGATATAAATCTAAAGGATAACAATCTACACTTTCAACTTCTAATTCAATTGCCTGTTTAATATCATCAAGCCATTGATCCAAAGTTTGACCAGGCAAATTATATAGTAAATCTATGCTTATCTGGAGTCCATTTTTTTTTGCAAGTCTAAGTTTTTCTTTTGCATCTCTACCGCTGTCTCTGATCAATAAATTCTTTCTAATAGAATCATTGAAGGTTTGAATTCCGATATCTAATTGACTAATATTATTTGAAGATAGGGTCTTGATTTTTTCTAAGGATAGATTTGTTGTACATGCAGTAAATTTTGTAATATGATCTGAATTGAGATTAAAATTAGCTCTACAAAACTCTAATAAATCAACTATTTCCTCATTGGAGATAACTGAAGGACTGCCTCCTCCGATATATAATTCATTAAAAATACTTGAACGAACGTAATTTGTTTTTGAATAAGAATTTAATACTTTTTTTAATGCGAGAATATAAGGTATTACATAATCCTTTTCACAATTTATAGTGAAATAACAAAAAGAACATTTCCCTTCACAAAAAGGAAGCCATGGCTGTAATTCCTTGCTTTGGTTATCATTGTTTTCTGTGTTTAGAAGTTCAATAAAATTAAGAATTTTTTCAGGAGTAGGTAGTCCTCTATCTTTATAGGTCATCGGAGGCCAGTGCTCAATGTGGTTATAAGGCCAACCATTGTGCTTACTGTAGTACACCTTGATAAACACCCTTCGGATAGAAGGCTCATTTTTACTTATTAAAGGTAACTGCATAAGTTATTTGTTAAATGAATGCCTTCTCTTTTTATAATCTGATTTGTTTATAATCGATTTTTAATTTTTTATAAACTTGAGATAATTATGGGGCTGCCCGGATTTGAACCGGGGTCTATAACGCCCGAGGCTACAAGCCTAGACCAAACTAGCCGACAGCCCCTTTAATATTAGGAGGATTTTGTCTCGGGTATTTTGAAAAATCTCTTCTTTAAATCTTATTTTGCTGTATTATTTTTTTTAGGAGATTTGAGATTATATGTTATTTCCTTTATTCTTCGAAATTTCCGTATAGAATTTTTTTAACTTTTTTAGTAATTAATGGTCCTAGTCCGTGAACATTTTTTGGCCAATTATCAACATTTACCAAAGCGTTTAATGGTGTTTTGTAAGTTTTAAGAATTACTCTAGCTTTTTCTTCTCCAATATTAGGTAAACTAGAAAGTAAGAATAATTGTGCATGTGATAGTGTATCATTTTTCTTAAACGAATGAATTGCTGGTTTTCTTTTTTCAAGAATTTGTTCTTGTTTTGCAGCTACACATAGAAAATCTATGGTTTCTTTGTAAGATTTTGTATTTATGATAGCAATTCCGTTTTTTGCTAGATTAAACATTGCTCCCCAAATTGCAGCTGGTTTAATATTACTAAATTTATAAATGATTGGCAAATAACCCTCTAGAACAATCATAGCTTTTGAGTACATGTCTTTGAGATTAAATAACTGATCAAAAAGATATCTTCTTGTTAGAGTATATACAAAGTCAGTGACAGTTTTTCTTTCTACAGCACATTGATCTGAAAGAATATAATCTCCTTTTTTTAATGGAGCTGATTTTACATTGATACCTTTTTCTATCAGGCCTTTAACGATTTTAGGCGCAGTTTTGGCTTCGCGACTATCAATTATAATAATAAGTTTTTCTCCATTTCTCTTTTTATCGATATATGGAACAAGAGTTTCTATTTCTGACATTTATTCTACCTTAATCTTTTAGTTGGTTTTCTTATTTATCTTGCTTTTAATCTTTTAGAATTTTTTTTGTCTTATTAATCTTGATTAAGAATTTTATATGTCTTTATAAATTGCCTTAAAATTATTTTTATAAATTGGTATTTAATCTAGAGATTGTGCAAGATTTATTTTTAGTAAAATAATTGTGAACTGAAAAAAATAAAATAGAAAATATAGAAAAAAATAAAGAGATTATTATGGTCCTTTTTTCGTTATTTCTCTGATTACTCCTGCTGCTACAGTAGTTCCCATATCTCTAACAGCGAAACGCCCTAGTTCTGGAAATTCTTGATATGCTTCAACAGCAATTGGTCGCAAGGGTTCTAATTTTATCCATGCTGCATCTCCTGTTTTTAGAAAGCTTGGATTTTCTTCAACTACTTGTCCTGTTCTAGGATCTATTTTCTTTATTAATTGTGTGAATCTGCAGGCGATTTGACCAGTGTGATAGTGTAGAACTGGTGTATATCCAACGGCTATTGCTGTAGGGTGGTGGATTACGATTATTTGACCTATAAATTCTTTGGCTACTGTTGGTGGATTATCTACAGGACCTGCAACATCTCCTCTATGAATTTCATTTTTTGCTATACCTCTCAGGCTCATTCCTATATTATCACCTGGTTCAGCCATAGGAATTTGTGTGTGGTGCATTTCGATTGATTTAACTTCTGATTTTTTATCTGATGGCATGAAAACTATATTCATTCCAGGTTTTAGAATACCTGTTTCAACTCTTCCTACTGGAACTGTTCCAATGCCAGTGATGGTATAAACGTCTTGAACTGGGATACGTAGGGGTTTGTTAGTAGGTTTGGAAGGTATCTCTAATTGATCTAAAGCCTCTAATAGTGTTGGTCCTTTATACCATCCCATATTTTCGCTTTTATTAACTAAGTTGTCACCTGTCCATCCTGATGTGGGTATAAAATTTATTTTATCAACTTTATAACCTACAATTTTTAACATACGACTGACTTCATCTTTGATTTCTTTGTATCGCTCTTCGCTCCAAGATACTGTGACATCATCCATTTTGTTTACAGCTACAACTACTTGGCGAACTCCTAATGTGAAAGCTAAGAATGCATGTTCACGGGTCTGTCCACCGGGACCAATTCCAGCTTCAAATTCACCTTTCTTAGCTGAAACAAATAATACTGCTGCGTCTGCTTGACTTGCACCTGTAATCATATTTTTAACGAAGTCTCTATGTCCAGGTGCATCGATTATTGTAAAGTCGAATTTTTTTGTACTGAATTTGAGGAATCGAAGATCTATGGTTACACCTCTTTCCCTTTCCTCTTTTAAATTATCAAGTACCCAAGCGTATTTGAAGGAGCCTTTTCCCAATTTAGCTGCTTCATCTTCAAAAGATTTTATTGTTCTTTGATCAATTGATCCTGATGCGTATAACAAATGTCCTGTCGTTGTAGATTTTCCATGATCCACATGCCCCATAATTACGAGATTCAGATGGGGTTTAGCACTTTTACTCATACTTTTTCCTTTCCTTTTCTTTGAATATTAGTGAATTCGTTATCAAGACTGTCTTTACAATTATTTTAACTTTATCATCTTTATTTCGAGTTTTAGTCACTCTATAGAAGCTTTTTTATTCTTTATTTACAGAATCTCCATTTATCAGGTTTGCCTTGGATTTTAAAATACATTAGCATTTTTAATTTAAACATTCTAAAAGATTATTGAATAGAATTCATAAACCTACTAATTTTAAAATATTGATTTTTTGTATCATTTAGAAATCATATTAAGGTTGTTTTAGAGCATATAAGTTGTTGAAATATTATGCCTGCAAATCTTCCACCTGAAGCTAAAGATAAATGGGCTTTAGTTGAAAGTGCCCGAAATCCTCGGGAAAAAATTATTCGAATGCAAGAATTTCTTAGTGTTGTTCCTAAACACAAAGGAACTATGAAGCTATGTGGAAGAATTAAGAAAAAAATAGCTCTTTTAAGGAAAGAAGTTGAGGAACAAAAGCAAAAACGTACAGGAAGAAGTGGTCCTAAATTATTTATAGAAAAGGAAGGGGCTGCTCAAGTTGCTCTTTTAGGTTTAACTAATGTAGGGAAAAGTTGTTTTTTATCTGTTGTCACAAATGCTAATGTAACAATATCCCCAGTTGCTTATACAACCATAAAACCAGAACCTGGTATTCTAAATTTTGAAGATATGCAATTTCAAATTGTTGAAGCTCCTGCAATTATGCAAGGTTCTTCTGAAGGTCGTGCTTGGGGTCTTCAATCTATTGGTATAGCTCGTAATGCGGACGGGATAATTCTAATGGTAGATCTTTCATATGATCCTATTTCTCAGTTAAAAATCATACTATCAGAATTGGAAAAAGCCAGAGTTCTAATTAATAAACCAAAAGGTAAAGTTGATATTGACAGGAGATATTTAGGTGCTGGCTTGCGTGTGATTCTTTTAGGTAAAATAATAGATGGAAACATCCAAGCTGTTAAATCGTTATTAAGAAGTTACCGTATTGGCGATGCTCTAGTGAGAATCTCTGGAGAAGTAACTTTGGATGATGTTGAAGATTCAATTTTTGAAAGTACAGTATATAAACCAGCTGTTATAATAGCAAATAAGTTAGATTCAAAAGAAGCTAAAAATAATTTAAAACATCTTAAAAGCTATCTTAATGAAGGCATACCAATAGTTCCGATATCCTGTGAGAACAAATTGGGTTTGAAAAATGTTGGAAAAGTTCTTTTTGATACTTTAGATCTGATTCGCATTTATACAAAAGAACCTGGAAATAGGCAATATTCGTCTCGTCCTTTCACTCTTCAAAGAGGCAAAACAGTTGCTGATCTTGCTAAAAATATTCATACAGATTTCAAGCGAAATTTTGCATTTGCTAAAGTTTGGTCAAAACGGTTAAAATTTAGTCCTCAGAAAGTAGGGCTTAATTTTGAATTAGATGATGGAGATGTTGTTGAAATTCACGTGAATTAGTTTTATCGTGAAGATTGGGCTATTCGTTCAATTTCGTTTCTTTTTGATATTCCATAGCTTTTTATGTCTTTTTTATATGCAAGAATAAGTTCATCTGCTAGAGTTTCCTGAATAGTGCGAGGATTATTTGATGAAGTTTTTCTAGCTCCTTCTGTAATGAACCTTAATGCTAAGTCCAGCCTTCTTTGAGGGGCTAGATCAACACTCTGATGATATACTACTCCTCCGTATCCGATTCTGGTTGTATCTTCTGCAGGGGCAGAATTTTCTATAGCTTCAACAACAACTTCAATAGGATTCCTTCCTGTACGTAGATTAATAATTTCTAGTGCTTGCCTAACCATGTTTGTGGCTTTTGCTTTTTTTCCTGCATTTTTTCCAGGACGCATAAATCCATTAATTAGTCTTTCAATAATGTTCACTTTTGATTTTCGAAATCGTTTATGCTCATGGCGACCCATACTATGAGGCAAAACCATAGGTGTTAGGTTTAGATATCGTTTTAAGCCTCTATCCTTTGTTTCAACACCATTAAAACTCCATTTTTGAAAAAGTAAAATTTCTTGTTTGTTTGTCATATTTTTTACCTTGCTGGTTTTTGTTTACGTCCATAAACAAGTTCTTTGAGGCTAGTTCCATTAACCTTAATAACTTTCCAACGTACACCGGGAATATCTCCCATTGCTCCACCTCGAGGTCCACCAATACCTGCTACTACTACTTCATCATGCTCATCTATAATGTTTAAAGCTCCATCTCCAGGTAGAAATGCGGTTACTAACCGACCATTTTTGATTAATTGAGTTCTTACACACTTACGTATAGCGCTGTTTGGTTGTTTTGATTCAATACCTACCTTCTCCAAGACAATTCCTCTACTCATAGGAGCTCCTTGCAAAGGATCCACTTTTTCGTCCAAACGAAGCATACGACGATTGTAGTATCTATCTGACCAACGAAAATTCTTCCTTTTCTTTTTTAGTTGTCTTGCGGCAAATTCGCCATTAGGAGATTTTGAACCCATTCTATTATTTCCTCTCGCACAGAAACATCACAACACTACTATTTAAATAAAACGAACAAAACTACTGGGTTCTAATTGTACCCGTTTTATTTTTTAATGATAATCGTTAATTTCATTATTTATAAATAATTGATTGCCCGTACAGATAGTTTTGTCTTTATATATAAGAGGTAATATTTTTGAAAAGAGTATCAAAGATAAAGGAAATTAAGCTATGAAAACTTGGCGTTTGATTCCTCTTAGTACTAATGATGCTTTTATGAATATGGCAATTGATGAAGCAATTTTAATATCTAAGATAAAGAATTTTATTCCAAATACTATTAGATTTTATCAATGGAATCCCAGTGCAGTAAGTATTGGAAGAAACCAAAACATAAATGAGCAAATTTATCCCCAAGCCCTCAAAGAATATCAAATAGATGTTGTTCGAAGAACTAGTGGTGGGGGAGCCGTATATCATGATCAAAATGGGGAAGTAACTTATAGTTTAACTGCAACAATAAGTGATCTTGGTTCAGATTATACCTCAGTTTATCAGAAGGTCTACTCTGCAATTATTGATTCTCTTAGACTATTGGGAATACCTGCAGATTTCGTAAAAGGAGATATTAAAAATTGTCCAAATTTAGCGGTTAATGGTAAAAAAATATCAGGGAGTGCTCAAACAGTGAAACGCAAAATTATACAACAACATGGTACAATACTATTAAGTGTAGATCTACAAAGAATGTTTAAGTTATTACGTTTTAAAGGGTTGGATTGTGATTTAGCTACTGAAATAGGCAAAAGAAAAATAACTAGCATAGAAAATGAGGTAAAGCACTTAATTTCTGCTACTACTGTGGCTAATGCTTTAGAACAAGGATTTAATGCAAAATTAAAAATTAAACTGAAACCAGATAAATTAATTTCGAGCGAAGAAACTTTGGCAAAAAGATTGTATAAACAGAAATATTTAACGAATGAATGGAATCAGAAAGGACAATTTAGCTCTTTTTTAAATACCATCTGATCCCGTGAGGAGTATCCTCGAGAATAATTCCCATATTTTTTAGTTTTTTCCGAATTTTATCTGATTTACTCCAATTCTTGTTTTTACGCGCTTCTTCTCTTTCTTTTATTAAAATTTCGGCTTCTTTCGGTAAAGAGCATTTATCCAAATCTCCAATAATCCCTAAAACACTGTCAAATCCTTTCATGACATCTATTATTTTTTCAGCATCTTCTCTACGAATTAGGTTTTCGTCCAACAAATTGTTAATCTCTCTAATAAAATCAAATAAAACAGCTAACATAACACTTACATTCAAATCGTCGTTTAAAGCATCACAAAAATCTTTTTTTACTATCTCTATTTTTTTCTCTATTTCTTTATTACAGGATTGTCCATCTGTTTCTTGTAATCGCCTTAAAAAGTTCCTTAAACGTTCAATAGCTCGACTAGCACTTTCTAATCCCTCAAAAGTAAAATTTAACTGAGCTCTATAATGAGTGGACAATAATAATAATCGAATTGCTTTTGGGTCAATGTCTTTTTTGATAAGATCACGCAAAGTGTAATAATTTCCCATTTTCTTTGACATCTTGCAACCTTCAACTAGCAAATGTTCGTTATGAAGCCAATAATTCACAAATTTCTGACCTGTTGCTGCCTCACTTTGAGCGATTTCGTTTTCATGATGAGGAAAAATATTGTCTACCCCTCCACAGTGAATATCAAATGTTTTACCTAGATATTTCATAGACATTGCAGAACATTCAATATGCCAACCGGGTCTTCCTTTGCCTAGCTTGGTTTCCCAAAATACTTCACCATCCTTTGCAACCCAAGCTTTCCAAAGAACAAAATCTTGTACTTGATCTTTTTCATATTCATCTGCTTTGATTCGTTTTCCTAATTTCAGTTTATCAATCTTTATTTTTGACAATTTACCATATTTATCAAATTTCCTGATTGAAAAATAAAAAGATTTTTCCTTGCTTTTATATGCAAATCCTTTAGATAATAGACTCTCAATTAGATCCACCATTTCTGGTATATGCTCAGTAGCTCTGGGATAGCAGTTTGCAAGTTTTATATTTAAACTTTCTAAATCCTCAAAAAAAGCTTTTGTGTAAAAATTTGTAAATTTCTTGAAAGAAATTTTTTGTTTTTTACTTCGTTTAATTGTTTTATCATCCACATCAGTTATATTCATGACATGAAAAACTTCAAATCCTAAATACTCAAGCCATCTTTTTACCAGATCTTCAAAGATAAAAGCACGAAAATTTCCAATATGTGCGTAATCATAAACTGTGGGTCCGCACGTATACATACGAATTTTTCCTGGATTTATGGGATTAAACTTTTCTTTTTTTCTTGTTAATGTGTTAAAAAACACAAGTTGGTTTTTATGCATATCATTTAAGACTCGTATGGAGTACTTGTTTCTAAAATTATTTAAGGCTTATACTTCTCAAATATTCATTTAATAAATTTAGTTTAAAATTTCAATTTTTTAGAGTATTCTTGGTTTTATTTTTTCCTTTATTACGGGTTGCAACCAAATAAACTCCCATAATAATTATTATGATAATTAATGATAAACTCAATATCAATAAAATAGGAAAGGGAGCAATATTAAAAAAAACCGTCTCAGAATTTCCAGTATTTCCAACAACATCTGTTGCATAAAAATTTATACAATGAGATCCTTCAGGAAGAACAGCTAGAGTTATGTTTCCTGCAATTGTAATAGTTTCTTGTCCATCAAGACTATATCCAAGCCAAGATACTGGTTCATCTATTATGATGGTGGAATGAACATCTAACTCTCTATAGGTTTTATTTTCAGGAGATAAAACTGAAATAGTTGGTGGTTTAGTGTCAACTGAAAAGTATGTTACATTTGAGCATATAGTATTTCCAAAAGTATCATTAATGTAAACAATTATTTTATGTGATCCATCATTTAATCCTACGAGAATCTTATCACCGTTTGTAGTTGCATTTGGCTTATCATCTAAACTATATCCAATCCAACTTGTTGCTCTATTTACTGAAATAATAAGTGAAACATTATTTGAAGGATAGATTTTATTTTCTGGGGATATTATTGAAAGTTTAGGCAATATTGTCCCATATTCTAGAGGTGTGTATTGCTCATTGATATCTAGCCATATATTGCCATCAAATCCTCCGATAACAAAAAAGACGTCATCAAATCTTGCAAGAGCCATATTTGCTCTAGGTATTGGTAGTGGTTCCGCTATTGTCCAGTTATTATTTTCAATATTATATGCATAATTTGTATTACTATATCCTTGATGATTCATACCCCCAATATAATAAATTAAGATTGGAGCTGTTATTCCGATAGTTATTCCAGATGCTCCATGACTTTTTGCAGTTGGCATTGCAGCTAAATTCCGCCACGCATCAATTTTGGGATCATACATCTGATTGAATTGAACTGCAGTTGCTGTTCCTCCCTCTTCAAACTGGCGAGCTCCTCCAAGTATGTATATTTTTCCTTCAATTACAGCTGAACCATATCCAAAGACTGGGATAAACATAGGAGATTTACTAATCCATGAATCATTACCAGGGAAGTAAACTTCGTTATTATTTACTTGTTGATAATATGGATTAATACCAGTGAATTTCTTTCCGCCAATAAGGTAGATTGCATCATTTACTATATTTGCAGATAAATCAGCTCTGGCAGTTGGCATTGAAGTTTTTACTTCCCATTCATCAGTGATGGGATCATATACTTCTGTTAATGAAGTTAATTCTGGATTATCGATATTTCCAGTTATTCCTCCAAAACAATAAATTTTACTTTGAAACACTGCTATAGAAAAGCTACTTCTAGCAGTTGGCATTGAAGCTTTTTGGCTCCAAGTGCCTGTGGCTATGTCATACACTTCGTTCTTATCAAGATTTCCATTCTCATTTTGACCACCAATAACAAAAATTTTTCCATCGAACTCGGCAATCCCATGTTCTCCCCTCTTTGTGGGCATCGGTGATAAAGACAACCATTCGTTTTCAGAAGCTTTTCCAATAAAATTATAGGAATTAAAATTTAAGCCAGAGACAATTAAGATTATTATAATCAATAGAAGGAAATTTTTCTTCATTTTCTAATTGTCTCCATGATTATCTTTAAAATAATAATTGGTTTTACATTTATATGATTACCATAATTAACTTGATTGATTAATTGATAGTTTATAGATATTAAAGAAATTCTGAATATATTTGAGCACAACAACTATAATGAAAAACAATTTTATAATCTTGACTTTTTGCATAGCTTATGATTTCTTCTGATGGAAAGGCGATTGCATCAACACCTGCTTTAAGTGCATAAAATTCTATGGTTTTTCGTTCCTTGCCTTTTTGACGCATACAACCAAGTGCTATTCCTGTTTTTGGAAAAGTTAATCTTGTTGCTACAAGAACCTTAGCTACATCCTTAGGATCAGAAGTTTGGAATTTTTCCATATTTGTTCCTTTAATTGGTATAAATGCGATTATAACGATAGCTGAAGGTTTTGTTGAAGAAATAATTCTTAGCGAATTGAATTCACCTTCAAGTTTGCCATTATTTAGTCCTACAATAATATGAGGAACAAATTTTACTCCAGCTTTTTGCAGAGCTTTTAATGAATTTTTATAATCTATTAGTTTTAATTTATTGTCCAATTTTCCAAGAGTGTTTTCTGAACCAATAACATCTATTAAAGCTAAGTCAATTTTTGCTTTTTTTAGTTTTTTCGCAGTTTCTAAGTTTATAATGCCTGTATGAACAAAAACCTCTAAATCCAACTCATTTTTAATCCTAGCGATAGTTGGCAAAAATTGTGCAAGTGGGATTGATCCATCAATTTGGCAGCCACCACTTATTAGACATCCTATTCCCCCTTCTTTTTTAAGTGTATAAGCTGCTTGATATAGTGATTTTGGAGTGATGGTTGGTTGCATTGAACCAAGAATTTTTCCTTCGCAATGTTTACATTTTAGCATGCACTGCTTGCCAGTTATTGAATATGTTTGAAAAAGATTTGGGATAGTTTTATAATATTTTGTTTTTAGAGGAATAAAACTTGGAATATAGAAATTAATCACTTTGGGCTGAGGGATTAGGGTTCCAGAATTTAAATAATTTAACAATTCATTTGAATTTTTTTCCCAATTTCTAGTGTGATTAAGTTCTATCATGGGATAAATTAAATTACTAAAGAATAAATGTGTGTCTATTTTCTATCTTTGATCTTTTGATCATGTTTTTTAAGTTCATGTGTAGTAAAAAAGCGTATGCTATCTTGAGCCTTATTTATTTCTTGAATATTGGTTTGCAGTTTTTTAAGTTGTTTAGTTATTTTTATGGTTTTATAAATAGCTAAGCCTCTTTTTGTGAGAGAGTATAGTGTGTTTTTTTTGGATATTTTTTCCTCAATTAATTTGTTTTTAAGAAGAAACTCCAATCTAGCTATGAGAGCTACACAATCCATGTTTACACAATATGCTATTACATCTATAGATTTTGAATTATTATAGAGTGAACATAGGATGTCTTCATAGAGCATCAGTTTTGATCTTCTCATAAGTGAGTGCATCTCATTTTTGAGATGTTTTTTCTTTAGATAAAGGATTTGTGAATTTTAGATCTTTAATCCAAACTATTATTTTTGAAACATAGTATTTTTTTGAATCCTAAATGAAATTAGAACCAAATTCTATATACTTCTTTTGGAGATATGCTTTAGCTGTATTTGCTCTTTGAGGAAGCTTTCCTACGATTAAATTAGATTATATTCAAGAATTGATACCGAAAATTCGAGTTTCAGTAGGATCGGCTGCAGTTCTTAAATTGTTAAATTGTAGAGTTGATGTCTTTCCAACAACAATTCATTTAATGACATATTATCCAAACAAATGTGATGCTAACTGCAGTTTTTGCCCCCAAGCAAATACTAGCAGCAGCAAATCTTTGTATCTATCTAGAATTTCATGGCCTGAATTTCCAACAGATAATGTTTTGGTAACTTTAAAAAATGCATACACAGATAGGATCATTCAAAGAGTTTGTATTCAAGCACTGAATTACCCAGATGTTTTTGAACATATAGATTTAATAATTCGCTCTATAAGAAATTATTCCAAAATTCCTATTTCAATATCATGTCAACCTTGGAATCATGAAAATTTATTTCATTTGTTTAATATTGGCGTTGATAGAATTGCCATTCCAATTGATGTGGCTACAAAAACTTTGTTTAATAAACTTAAAGGTGAAGATGTTAAAGGTCCTTATGTTTGGGAAAGGCAGCTTTTAAAATTAAAAGAAGCGGTTAAGATTTTTGGAAAAGGAAAAGTTACAACACACTTAATTGTGGGTCTTGGGGAGTCTGAAAAGGATTTATTGGGATTAATACAATATTTTTTTGATCAAGGTATATTAACCGCGCTTTTTGCTTTTACACCTATTCGAGGAACTCGATTACAAAGTAGAAGTCCGCCTTCAATTGCTTCATATAGGCGGATTCAATTAGCAAAATATCTAATAGAACATAATTTGGTTAGATTTGATGAATTGATATTTGATGATAATCATCGACTGATTGAATATGGAGTAAATAAAAGCATATTAAATAACGAAGTTAAAACAGGTGTTCCTTTTCTTACATCTGGTTGTCCAAGTTGCAATCGTCCATTTTATAATGAAAAACCTAGGGGACCTTTGTATAATTTTCCTCGTAGTTTGTCTGCAGAAGAGATTTCTCAAATAAAAAATCTGTTAGATCTATAAAAATAAAGCTGTTTTTATTGGATAGTAAATGAAGTCATTTTTTTGATTTTTTATTTTTTATCTGTTGTAGATTAGGTTTTTGTCGGGTTATTGATTCTACCAGTCTCCAAAAATCGTTCATATTGTATCCTTTTTGTAGTTCTTTCATTAATTTTTTGATTTGATAAAAAGTAATTTGTGCTTCACCCTTGTCAAGACTTTCTTGAGGTCCTTTAATTCTTCTAAATAGTTGATCTATTTGTCTAGGTGATGCTCTTATACCAGCTTTTTCTAAGATTTGTTGAATTAATGATTGACCAGTATTTCTCCCAATAAACAAGCTTGTTGATCTGCCAACGATTTCAGGTGGAAAAGGTTCATATAACATTGGAGTTGATTGCATTTCTTCTAAAGCTTGGTCGATTTCATGAGTGAATGCCGCATCTCCAATTATCGGTTTGTGGAATTGAATCGGCAAAGCAAATGCTTTTTCTGCTGTTTGAGCCAATCTATAAATTTTACCCTGATCTACTCCCGTGTCTATATTATATAGCAACTCTAATGCGGTAACCACTTCTTCGAAGGGTGCTATTCCTGCTCTTTCTCCAAAGCCTGCTATGCACGTGTGAAGATACACAGCTCCCTCTTCTACTGCTGCTAAAGTGTTTGCAGTAGCTAATCCAAATGCATTGTGACAATGGATACCGAGAGAAAAATTCTCTTTTGTTTTTTCATTTAGTTCATTTCTTATTTTGGACATTAAATACCTCATAGATAATGGTCTAAGAAAACCTACACTATCAGCTAGGATTAGCTTGCTTACTCCAGTATTAATCGCGGCTGTAAAGCATTCAATTATCTCCTCTATCGGTGTTCTAGAACCATCAATTAACACAAAATTCGCCTTTGCATTGTGTTTTCGCACATAATCGATGCTATTTACAAGTTGGGCTAGAGCCTCTTTTTTTGTTAATCTTAATCTGTTTTTGAGATTTAATCCATTAAATGGCATTTCTATTGTTATTTCTTTTATTCCACATTCTAAACACGCATCTACGCTTTCCTTATTTGCGTGAGCTGAGGCTGTGAGTTTTGCATTCTCGAAAGTTTCGTTTACAATTCTTTTTACATTATGTTTTTCTCCTTCGTACAAGGCTGGAAAACCTACATTAATAATTGATATTCCAGAATCATCCATTAGTTTCGCTAGCTTAACTTGTTCAACATATGTCAAAAAAACTGTTGGAGTTTTTATGCTTTCACGAAAGGATTCGTCCCAAATAAAAACTTTTTTTTGTAATCTGGAAGGCAAGTTTTTTCTTAATCTATTATAATTTGCAATAAGTCCTTGTGACTCTAGCTTCTTAAAAATGCTTTTTCTCATTGAAGTACAACCTAATAATTCGAAGCTGAATTATATTGTTTTATTCTTTAATTCTTATATAAGATTTGACCTGAATTTGTTTTTGATAAAAAAACCCTAAATTTTATAATATATTTTTTATTGAATACTTTTTTGATAATTTATTTTCTCTTTTTATAAACAATTAATCCTGCTACTAATAAACCAACAACTATTATTATTAGGATTATAGTGTATGGAATATTCGTTTCGGTTATTCTCCAAATGTGCGTTTCTTTTAATTTCCATTTCAGTGTTTCAGTTGTGATTGGTTCAGATAGAACTCTCATATCCTCGATTTCAACTAGCATTCCTGTTTGTCTGTCAAAATATGTCTTTGAGTATTCAGTACCTGTGATGTTTGGGTCGTCTTCATTAATTAGCGTGTAGGTTATATCAATAACATTTGTTTGTCTTGGATTCCCTTGACCATAATTTCCAGATATTGTGTAGTTGATTGTTGTTCTATCAAATCCTGTAGGTCTAATTCTATCCCCTGCGTTAAGATTGCTGGCGAATATAGTCCAGAAATCTCCGGCTCTGGTTCCTGTTTCTAAATTAACGTGTCCTTGTCCTTCTATTTGGGTTCCATTAAGAAATCGCCATGTAGTTGTGTATGAAACTGTTACTTCTTCAATTTCAGTTATTTTTACTTTAAAGTAATCTGTACTATTTATAGCCAAAGCTTGGTCGCTAATAGTTGCACTTTGATTATCAGAAGTAAAAAAGATTCTTATGTCATAGTTAAATTCATCTCCTGGACTAACTCCAGGGGATACTGCTAAAACAGCACTTATCTGAGTAGTAATAGTGCATAGTAAAATAAGAGCAATGATTATTAAAGATGTGTTTTTCATGAAGATTCATCGCATTATTAGAAATATATGTTTTTATAGTTTTTGCAGATTCTTTTATTTCTTAATAAAATTAATTATTTTTATTTATTTTTATTGTATTTTTTTGTCTATTTCTTAAAAAGTAATAAATTGAACCTATTGCCAAACATGAGACTCCAAATAGCCATGAGTCAGGTGAAACTACAAGAATAATAGAGAGCATTATGAGACAACTTACTAGTCCTGCTAAAGATACTAACTTTTGTTTTATTCTTTTTCTATTTTTAAGTTTAATAGCAGCTATATTGGCTAGGGCATAGTAAAAAAGCGATGCAAAAGCGCTTATAGCAACAACTCTAGTAAGGTCGAAAAATAGAACCAATACTGCCATTATAGCTCCAATAATTATTATTGAGTAATACGGAGTGCAAAATTTTGTGTGGAGTTTGGATAGAGTTTGTGGTAGGTCTCTTCGTCTTCCCATAGAATAAGTCATTCTGGAGACACCCAATATTGCGGTGAGCAACACACTTGCTGTAGCTATTAATCCTCCTATGGAGACAATTTCTATCACTAGCTGATTGCCAGTTACACTTATTGCATCTATTAAAGGAGAATTCGAGTTTGCTAATTCTGGTGCTCCAATAAGACCTACTGCAACAAATCCAACTAGCACATAAATTGCTGTACTTATTCCAAGGGAATATAGCATGGCTCTTGGCACATTGCGGTTAGAATTCTTTACTTCCTCAGCTACTACTGCTGCTCTGGCAAATCCAGCATAAGCAAAAAAAACATACACTGCCCCAAAAAGTACACCCGTATTGATTGGTGAAAAGGGTTCAAAATTTGATGGGGTAATGTAGAATGCTCCAACGATTATAAAAATGAGCAAAGCGAAGAGTTTGACTATTACTAATAGTGTGTTAAAACGTGCAGATTTGTGAACTCCTATAAAATTTATTATCGTAAATATGAGGACCAGCGCTGATGCAACTATTTTTGTTGGCAAGCTTGGAATAGCAGCTGACAAATAATAAGCAAAACCTATTGATACTGCAGCTCCTATGAACGTGTTTGATATTATCCACATCCAGCCTGCAAGAAATCCTGAAAAAGGAGAGATTAGTTGATGAGCATATTCATACACGCTTCCTTCTACAGGTTGCCATTTGGCTAATTCAGAAAAGCTAAGTGCTGTGAAAAGAGCAACCAAGCTTGCGATCATCATTGATATTACTAACGCTGATCCTGCAATTCCAGCTGTAATACCGATGACAACGAATATTCCGCCGCCTATTATAGCTCCTACGCTAAGCGCAGTAGTATCCAATAAACCAAGAGTTTTTTTTAATTTCGTTTCTTTATTAGCCATTTTTTCAGTGTCAACAGTTTAACTTTTACTAGTTTTATTCAATTCAACTTGGTTTTTATTTATTCTGCAATTTTTATTCAATTTTTACTTTTTTTGGTTGATTCTTTCGATTTATCTTCTTATCAGTTTGAATTTTTTGATGCTTCTTTTGATAAAATTGAGGCATTTTTTTGTTAAATTCTATTTACTGATATTTGAAGTTAGTAATGATATAATTGATGTGTTATGAATTAATCCAAATCCGCCATTTTTAGCTGATACTTCATCAAACTTTGTAATTTTATCTGGCTTTATTGAAGGTGAATAGATTACAAATGGTACAGGATCTTTTGTATGAATTCCAATTTTGCATGGAGTAGGATGATCTGGTAATATTGCTATTGCATAGGGATCTTTGATTTTTTTTAAGATATTACCTACAAGTCTTTTGTCTATATCTTCTATTGTTTTAATTTTCTGATTATAATCTTTAGAGTGACCTGCTTCGTCAGGAGCTTCTACATGAACAAATATTAAATCATTATCTTTAAGAGCTTGTAGCGCGTGTTTTGCTTTTCCTTCATAATTTGTGTTAGCTAATCCTGTTGCTCCTGGAACGTTGATGATTTTCATTTTAGAGTAAATTCCAATACCTTTTACTAAGTCTACTGCAGAAATTACTGCTGCTTTTAAGCCATATTTATTTTGGAATGATTCTAAAGATGGTTTTTTGCCTCCACTCCAGGGCCAAATCATATTCGCTGGTTTTTTGCCTCTTTTTATTCTGGAAATATTAATTGGATGGTCATTTAGTATTTTCTTAGAATCGATAATCTTGTTTATCAGAAATTGTGCTATTTTTTCAGCTTTTTTTGATTTGGCTCTTGGCAAAATTGTTGTAATTTTTTTTCCTATTGCGTTATGAGGAGGAGTAGCTTCTAATAAAAGAGCTTCTGGGCAATTTTTTAAGATTAAGAAATGCCTATAGTCTAATCCTGAATAAAACTCTATCCTATTTGGTTCTCCGCAAGTTTGATTTATTTTTTTGATTAATTCTTCTGATTCTTTAGTTGAGATATGATCTGCAGTGTGATCTGAAATAGTACCGTTTTTTTCTGAGATAAGATTACATCTAAATGCAACGTCATTTTCTTTTAATTTAATACCTCTTGCTGCAGCCTCAAAAGATCCTCTTCCTGTTAGAACTTTTTTTGGGTCATATCCTAAAACTGAAAGGATTGCTACATCTGATCCAGGTTTTAATCCTTTAGGGATTGTTTTAAGAAGTCCGTTTCTTCCAAGACTTGCTATTTTATCTATATTTGGTTTTTTTGCTATTTGTAAAGGAGTAAGATTTTTTAATTCTGGAATTGAATAATCTGCCATTCCATCCCCAATTATCAAAATGTATTTCATGACAATCTTACTCCTCGTTTTTTATTTGTGATTTCAGTGAATTTATGAATTAGATTTTTAGTTATTGTTTATCAGGTTAGATTTATTATATTTTATTTGTAATTGAATATGGAAATAATTTAAAAGTGTGAGCCTATCTTTCTATCTAATCTTGATTATAGTTGAAGATATATGGTAATCTCAAACCGATCAGCAATTGGAAAAGTAAAGGTGCTTCTGCTAATTGACATTATTATTTTGTCCGTAGCTACTGGTACATATTTTTATCTTCAAGCTTCAGGCCAACTAGAGACTGAACCTGCTGGTGCTGAATATTTATTTTCTGATCTTCAAATCAATCCTGTTGAGGCTGACGTGGGTGAACCTATAATGATTTCAGCTAATGTTACAAATGTTGGAGACTTAGCAGCTAATTATACCGTAAGTTTGTTTATTGACGATATAATAGTTGAAAATCAAACAATCAGGCTAGTTGGTGGGGTTTCTTCTATTGTTGAGTTTATTCATAGTGAGTTTTCAGAAGGGAATTTTACTGCCCAATTAGGTAATCTTACTGATACTTTTATTGTAAAAGCATTGTTTCCAGAAGATAGCCCGATTAAACTATCTTCATTATCGATTAATCCTTACGAGATTAATCTCGGAGAGTCAACTCAACTGAAGCTTACTGCAAGAAATACTGGTTCTGGAACTGAAAGCTTACCCGTAAGATTATTTGTTGATGGAATCCTTTTAGAAACTAAGATTGTGGAGCTGGGTCCAAGTGGATCAACACCTGTTGAGTTTGTTTTAAATGGGACTAATTTAGGTGTTCATAAGGTTAAAGTAAACAATTTATTTGGAGGTTTTAATATTGTCCCGGTAGGGATGCACACTCTTACTATTCATACTTATCCTATCCCAGATGAAGGTTATACAGATCTTACAATAAATGGTGAAGAATTAAGAACTCCTTATAATGAAATTCTCCCTGAAGGAAAATACACGATTTCAGTGCCTGCTACAGATACAACTGGAGAGCATGCATTTTTATTTTGGCAGGATGGCCCCTCTAATCCTACAAGAACAATAACATTATCTAAACGAACTACTTTAACTGCAGAATATGAAGCCGGTGTTTCTTGTCCTTCTTTGAGTATTTGGAATGGAACAGATTTTGTATATGTTGCTGATGTGAGTAATCATGGGTGGCTTGGTTACATGAATTATTTAACTGATGATCCTGAATGGCCCATTGTGTATTGGAGAAATAATCCTTGGGATTACATTCCAGTCCAATCAAATCTTTTGCAAACGAGAAATGGGTATTATGAGATGTTATTAACGCAAAAATGGAATGAGATCTTTTATTTGGATTCAGCTTATCTGGTTGCAGTTGATCATCCCACCAATGTTGATGTTTATTCAACGATGGTTGAACAATATCTTGACCCTGATTATATGGGACAGATCTATACGGTTTCGAAGAATCCTTTAAAACCAATTTATGCTGTGAATGAGAAAGGTGAAAATGTGCTCCCATACCTATCTGAGATTGATGACATTTTCACACCAGGATTTAATGGTTTGCAAAGTGATTCTTGGGACAATATTTCTTGGAATAGTTTAACTTTGGATTTGGGTGATTTATCAAATAGTGACGAAATAAAACTTCTTGTTAGAGCTATAGTGGATTGGGGTTCTGCTGAAGATTATAGTTTGTGGATAGACAAGTTTTTTGCTGAGCCTGTTCCAAATGGCACACAGATCACTCCTGCTCCTTATATGGAAGTTAAGGATTCTGACGGTAATTGGATAAGAGTTGCAGATAATAGGCAATTTCCTATACCTCCAGATGCTGTTCCAAGAACTTTTGTTGTTGATTTAACCGGTTTGTTCCCTTCTGATGATTACTCAATTAGAATAAACAATTTCTGGAATGTCACATTTGATTATATTGGAGTGGATATTTCGTCTCAAGAAGAGATCTCAACAAATACAATTTATCCGTATGCGAATCTTCGTCAAGTATTTGAAACAAGTTCTAGCTCTTCAGGTAATTTCACTAGTTATGGTGATGTGACTGACTTGCTTTTGGCTGAAGATGACAAGTTTGTTGTTGGAAGACAAGGAGATGAAGTATCTTTATTGTTCCCAATCTCAGGCTTGGCACCTCCAGATAAAGGAATGGTTAGAGATTATTTTGTTTTTATTGCTCTTTGGTTTAAGGATGAAACCGGAAATTGGGGTTATGGATTTGATTTCACAGTTGATCCTATGCCCTTTAAGGAAATGAGTGGATTTCCCTATCCATTAGATGCAGAAAGTTATCCATATGATGAAAATCATATCCAATATCTTCAAGAGTATAATACAAGACAAATATCAAAATAATTTTTACAATTTAAAAAAAATTGTGAATTAATTTATGTCTTCTGATAAAGATAGCTCATAGGAATAAGTGGTTATCTTGTTCTAGTTTTTTATTCGCCCATTATCTGTAGGATTATTTTTCTTCTTCGGTTTCTTGCATCTAATTCTAAAAATACTATTTGTTGCCATGTTCCTAAAGTTAATGCCTTATCTGCAAAAGGAACAGTTAGGCTAGGTCCAATTAATGAAGCTCTAACATGGGAATGCCCGTTTCCATCATGCCATCTTTTTTCATGTTCATAAGATAAATTTCTTGGCGCTATTTTTTCAAGAGTATTTGGTAAATCCAATAGAAGTCCTGGTTCATATTCGATTGTGGTTATTGCTCCTGTTGATCCTGGAATGAAAATGGTTACTATTCCATTTTTCATTTTGGTGGTGTTTAATTCTCGAGTCACATCTTCTGTTATATCCAGAATATCGTTTTCTCCTCTGGTTTGATAAAATAATGTTTTTGTTATGATGTTCAATTTTTATCCACTAATACATTATTACTTAAAGACATAATTCCTTTATTTTTTTCCGAATTTTCCAAAGAGATAAACTCCAATGATTATGATTGCAGTGCTGACAGCTGTGAGAATTCCCATATTTGTTGTGATTCTTGGATTTAGGAAATCTCCTTCCAAGATCAATGTTAAACTATCAAGCAAATAGTAACTTGGCATAAAAACTGCAATCTGTTTTGTAGTTTCGGTTATTGGAATAAAGGTTCCAAAGAACATTTGAGGGAGAATGAAAATGAACGAAATTCCGGTTGCGGCTTCAGGACTTTTTGATATTGTGGCTGTTATTAATCCTAATCCAACTGAGGTTAGAGAAAATAAGGCTGTAATAGGTAATGCTAATAATATTCCTGCAATTCCACTTTGAGGTCTAAATCCTAAGATGAATGCAAGAATAACTACAATTATTACTTGAATCATTGCAGTTAATAAATTTGATATTATTCGACTTCCAATAAATTCACTAGAAGTCATAGGAGTGGTGCTCAGTCTTTTTAGTAAGCCTTCCTGTCTTTCCATGGAGAAGGATTGTGCGACAGTCATGATTAAGAAGATAACTGCATAAACAATCAAACCCGGTACAAGTATTGATAATGACATTCCAAATTCTGGGTCTGAAAAAGCAAAAACGAAAATTATGGTAAGAATTGCTGGAAATAAAAGATTTAAAAATAAAATTGCAGGCTGACGAATGAGTTTTATCATTTCTAATTTAATAAGTGCAAATAAACTTTGCAATTTCATTTTAAATGCCCTCCAAAATTCTTCTTCCTGTAATTTTTAGGAAAACTTCTTCGAGGTTTTTTGTTTTGTGTTTTTGCATTAGTTCTTTGGGAGTTCCAAGTGCTATTAATTTGCCATAATCGATAATTCCCACTCTATCACTTAGAGCTTCAGCCTCTTCAATATAGTGCGTTGTAAGAATTATCGTTTTACCCTTATATTTGAGTGCTTTTATAAAATCCCATGTTGCTCGCCTAGCTCTGGGATCCATTCCAACAGTTGGTTCATCTAAAAAGGCAATTTTGGGATCATTTATTAGAGCAATTATTAGATTTAGTTTTCGTAACATTCCTCCACTATATCCTTTTACTTGTCTTTTACTCTCCTCTTGCAATCCTAATTTTTCTAAAAGACTACTCATTCTTTCTTCAAGATCTATTTTTGTAATAGAGTGAAGATTTCCAAAAAGTTCAATGTTTTCTCTTCCAGTAAGAAAATTAAAAACAGAGGCTTTTTGAGGGCAAAGACCAATTAGACTTTTAATTTTTTTTAGATTTTTGGTCACGTCAAATCCGGTTATTATTGCTGTTCCTTTTGTAGGAGCTACTAATCCTGATAAAATATTGATTGTTGTGGTCTTGCCAGCTCCATTTGGTCCTAAAAGACCAAAAAGCTCTCCTTGTTTTATGTCAAGATTAAGATCATCAACTGCTGTTATCTCATCATATTTTTTTACTAGGTTTCTAATTGATATTGCTGAGTCAGCTATCCGCTCACCAGATACAACTTGAATTTCAACTTCCGCAATGATTTGTTTAAGTACCAGATTTGCTAGTGTTCTTTGTCTTATTTCTTCTGCTATTTGTTTTCCAGCTAGCTTTTCAACAAGCATAATCGAGAAGGGAAGTGCACTTGCAGGTCCTTGACTAGTAATAATATTTTCATCTTCTACAATCAATTTATTTTGTGATATTCCTTCACCTAATTCATTTTCCATTCCCGGGAAAATAGTGCAGTTTTTTCCCTTTAGAATACCTGCCTCTGCTAAAACAGCTGGAGCAGCACAAATAGCTCCAACAAGTTTCTTATTTTCATATGCTTTTTTGATA
>Ga0209536_100000681_pt1 | contig 55578 bp, 49 predicted proteins | sample DeeMarSeWOR28_12_FD_187461 | JGI IMG/M metagenome (GOLD analysis project Ga0209536, IMG submission 187461) | Marine sediment microbial communities from White Oak River estuary, North Carolina - WOR-2-8_12 (SPAdes) (version 2) | ecosystem: Environmental > Aquatic > Marine > Intertidal zone >... | reverse complement strand
CGCCCGGGGCCCCATCATCATCGATGCCATGCTACGCGTGGGTTATGCCATCTTTGCCATGGGGACACTGGGTTTCCTCGGCCTGGGGATACCACCACCGTCTCCGGACTGGGGAAGCATGGTGGCCAAAGGACGCGAATTTATTCTGACCGGCAGCCCGTACGCTGCCCTGTGGCCTTCCGTAGCTATTGCTTCTCTGGTGGTTGGGCTGAATTTGTTAGCCGATGGCTTGCGCGAAGAATCTATGCGATATCAGTAAAGAATCCTGGCCCAGAGGACCCACCCATGCTTTCGGTGTTAGAACCAATATGTTAATCCTCTTCAAAAAGAAACAACCTCAGACTCGAAAGGCGAATAACAGCATATGCAGAATTCTAACGCATCGACGAACCAACCCGTTCTCGAAGTAGATAATGTTCAAATCAACTACGAAACCCGCAAGGGCGATGTAGAGGCCATTCAAGGTGTTTCCTTTAAAGTCAGAGAAGGCGAAACCGTTGGTCTGGTAGGCGAATCCGGATGCGGCAAGAGCACGATTGCCTTTGGGATTGTTAATTTTCTGGGACCCAATGGCAAAATTGTGGAAGGCAGTATCCGCTTTCAGGGAGATGAGCTGGTGGGTCGATCTGAGGAAGAGCTCAAAAAACTGCGGGGAGACCGGATTTCCATGGTATTTCAGGACCCCATGCAGGCGTTGAACCCATCGGTGCGACTCGGTGAACAACTGACCGAGGTCTTGACCTGCCACAGGGATATCTCCCAGGAAGAGGCCTGGGAAAAATGTATTCAAATGCTCAAGCGCGTGAACATGCCGGATGTTGAAAATGTGATGGTGCGCTATTCTCACCAGATTTCCGGCGGTCAGCAGCAACGGGTCGTTATCGCCATGGCCATGCTCAACAACCCGGCCCTTATCATCATGGATGAACCCACAACGGCCCTGGATGTTACCGTCGAGGCGGCCGTGCTGGATCTGCTCGAGGAGCTCAAACATGATTTCAACGCCGCCAATATTTTCATCACTCACAACCTGGGAGTTGTTGCGCGAGTCAGTGACTATCTTTGTGTGATGTATGCCGGGCAAATGGTGGAAAGCGGACCCCTGACAGAGATCTTCCATGATCCGCGGCACCCCTATACCATGGGGTTGCTGGCCTGTGTTCCGCGGCTGGGAGACAGCAAGCTGGAGTCTTTGCTGCATCCCATCCGGGGTCGGGTGCCGCCTCCGGCGGAGCGTTCCAAAACCGAATGCATCTTTGCGCCCCGCTGCGAATATGTCACCGAAGACTGCCGCACAGCCCGTCCGGGTTTTGAGCAAATTTCATCGGAGCACGTCGCCCGCTGTATCTACGCAGCAGAAATTCAAGATCGCGCTCGAACCAAAAGACGGAAAAAGGTACCCGAAGCAACGGCGCAGGCTGAAGCCCCCAGAGAAGATTTGCTTAGCTTTGAACATCTCAAGGTCTACTATCCTCAGGAATCCAACTCGGTGGTCAGCCTGTTTGGTATGGGCGAAAAGAAATTTGTCAAAGCCGTGGATGATGTCAGTGTCAGGGTGGCAAAAGGGCGAACGCTGGGTATTGTGGGAGAGTCGGGCTGTGGCAAATCCTCTCTGGTCAAGGGGCTCATCGGCCTCGAGCCGGTGACTGATGGCGACGTGCAATTTATGGGTATCGATACCACCAAGCCGGTGACAGAGCGGGATACGAACTTGATCAAAGAAATGCAGATGGTCTTCCAGAATCCGGATTCGACCCTCAACCCGTCTTTCACGGTGGGCTCACAGATCGCCCGGCCGATCAGGCGTTTTAAGACCGCGCCCAGAGATCAAGTCAAAGACGAGGTTATTAAACTGCTCAAGGCCGTACGTCTGCCACCCACATTCTACGATCGCCTCCCGCGACAGCTCAGTGGCGGCGAAAAACAGCGCGTCGGCATTGCCCGCGCCCTGGCCAGCCGACCCGATTTGATCATCTGCGACGAGCCGGTTTCTGCCCTGGATGTCTCGGTTCAGGCAGCGGTCATCAATTTGCTTTTGGAGATCCAGCAGGTTTTCGGCTCATCCATGATTTTTATTGCCCATGACTTGAGCGTGGTTCGTTTTTTCTCCGACGACATTGCCGTCATGTACCTGGGGCAGATTGTGGAGATCGGTCCGGCGGATGCTATCTATGACCCGCCGTATCATCCTTACACAGAGGCCTTGCTTTCAGCTGTTCCCATCCCGGATCCGGATGTTGAGCAAAAACAGATTCGCCTCAGCGGTAACGTACCCAGTGCGCTGGATCCCCCAAGCGGATGCCGTTTTCATACCCGCTGTCCTCGCCGGCAGGATATGTTACCCGATGGCGGTAAAATCTGCGAAACAGAAACACCCCCCTGGCACGACTCGGAAAAGGGACATCGGATACTTTGCCATATCCCTCTGGAAGAATTAGAAAAGGTGGATCCGGTGGTGAAGTCTGCGGCCGCATAGAGATTTACCGCTGACCAATAGAAACCGGCTTTTCAGCCGGTTTTTGTTTCGTTTCCTGGAAAAGTTTCTTCACGCAACGGCCACATTCATTGGACCGTAACCACCGGGCAGGGTGCATTGAGGATGACATACTGTGCGTTGGAGCCAAACACCATTTTCCCAACTTTTGACTTTTTTTTGATGCCGATAAACACCAGATCGATGTCGTTGTCTCGTGCGAATTGCACCAGGTCTTCACCGGGCGTGAGGTAGTTGACGGATACCACCGTCTCACAATTTATATTGTCTTTATTGAAAGGCCTTTTTAATTTTTCCAGTCTGTCTTCGACCTCTTCGATATCTTCTTTTTGCAACGTAGGTCGTTGTTCTAAGGACGTCATTATATAGACATCAGCCTTAAATGCATTGGCATATTTTTGGGACAATTCCAACGCCCGTTTATCAACGTTTAGATCATCATAGCCGACTAATAATTTCATTTTGACCTCCCCTGCCTGCCTCGGCGTTCAAAAGACGAATAAAATGCTGTAGGTGGGGCAAATGTAATCAACCGGGCTATATCTGTCAAGAGAACATAGCCAAAGTTTGGATGCAAAAAAGAATCCTTTAAAAATCAACTTTTCCGCACATGGATCTATAACACCAGTATAAGGAGGAAACATGATTCAATCAGGCTCAACGCAAAAAAGATCGGTTTGGTTCCAGGTCTTAACCGAAGACCAAATAGAAGAGATCAAACGCGCTGCTTTCGAAGTGATGTCAAAGGTGGGCTTTCGGATTCATCACAAAGGCGCTCGCAAGATGCTCAAGCAAGCCGGAGCCTTGGTCGACGGCGAGATTGTTAAAGTCCCCGAGCACGTCGTAACAGCATGCTTGCAAACCGCACCCAAAGGCTGGACCATTTACGACCGGGAAGGCAACCGGGCCATGGAAGTAGAGGGGCGCAAAAGCTACTACGGCACGTCCACCGCCAGTCCTCGAACCAAAGATGCGTTAACCGGCGAAATTCATCCTACCGCGGTGGCCGATATTGCCATAGGAGCCAAGGTAGCCGATGCTTTAGAGAATATCGACTGGGTCATGCCCATGGGGTCGGTCCAGGATGTACCTCCCAGAGTTGCCGATTTATACGAATTTGAGGCTGTGGTGACCAATACTACCAAACCGATCGTTTTTATAGGCTATACTCCCCGGGGTGTTGAGCTTGTTTATGAGATGGCCATCGAGGTGGTCGGGGGCATCGACACCCTCAGGCAACGGCCCTTTCTTATTTTTTATCCGGAGCCTATCTCACCGCTTGTGTTTCCAGCCGATGTCATCGACCGTCTGTTTGTTTGCGCGGATTTGTTTATGCCGCAAATACAGGGCCCAACGATTCAATTCGGCGCCACGGCTCCGGTAACTTTAGCAGGAGGCATTGCTCAAGGTACTGCGGAAGCTCTGATGTGCGTGGTTATGGCTCAGCTGCGCAACCCCGGCTGTCCCTGCAGCTTGGGTTGCAATTTCAGTGCCTTTGATATGGCCGCCGGCCTTCTGTCAATCGCTTCGCCGGAGATGAGCCTGGCCCTGGCGGCACAGGCCGAGGTGGCGCAATCCTTCGGGTTTCCTACCTGGGGTCTAGCCGGATCAACCGATGCCAAGTCTTTGGATGCCCAGGCCGGCTCCGAATCTGCATTTTCTATTTTGGCCCAGGGTCTAGCCGGTCTCAACTTGATCCATGACGTGGGGTATATGGATAATGGTATGGTTTGTTCCACCGCACAATTAATACTGGGAAATGAAAATATCGGGATGACCAAGCGTTTTTTGCGTGGCATAGAAGTCAACCGTGAGACACTGGCCCGTGAGCTGATCGAGAGGGTCGGACCCGGGGGGCATTTTCTGGATTGCGATCACACCTACGAGCATTTTAAAAACGAACTCTGGAGGCCCAACCTCATGACGCGGACGGCCTATGAGGAATGGCAACGCCAGGGCTCAAAAGATACGGCCACACGGATTCAGGAAAAGCTCCAGGATATCGTTGAAAACCATGCAGCGCCATCGCTTGCGGAGAAAACATTGGCCGGTTTGACAGCGATTCGACAAAAAGGTGAAAGGGAACTGCTCAAGGAATAATCCAAATGCAACCGTTAATTGATTACGAGGTGATCTATGCAACTCACAAACATGATCGCTGCCGTTGATGCCCATGCCTGCGGAGAACCTGGTCGGGTTATCATCGGCGGTGTACTCAACGTACCCGGGAAGACGATGTTCGAAAAGAAGAAATATCTCGAGACTCACCGCGATGACCTGCGCAAACGCATGTTACGCGAACCTCGTGGTTATCCCGCGTCATGCTGCAATCTCATTCTTCCTCCGACCCACCCTGAAGCAGATGCAGGCTTTGTCATCATGGAGCAGGTTGAATACCCACCCATGTCGGGCACCAACACCATCTGTGTAACAACCGTGCTGCTTGAAACCGGCATATTTCCGATGCAAGAACCGGTCACAAAGCTGGTGCTGGAGTCTCCTGCCGGGCTCGTAACGGTCCGGGCTGACGTGAGCGGAGGAAAGGTGACTCAGGTCACCTTCGAAAATGTGCCGGCGTTTGCAGTTCATCTTGATGCCAACGTCGAAGTCCCCAATTTAGGTACGGTTACGGTGGATGTGGCCTATGGAGGGATGTTCTTCGTGATCAGTGATGCCAAGCCGTTAGGACTGAGTCTTACTCCGGACGAGGGGCGGGACATCGTCCGTCTATGCGAGATGATCAAGGCCGCCGCACGAGAACAATTGCCGGTAGTTCATCCGGAAAATTCCGAAATTGCCGGGGTGACCATTGCCCAGCTTTCGGCGCCTCCGACCCAACCTGACGTCCACTGCAAGACTGCCGTCACCCTCTCAACCGGTAACTTTGATTGGGCAGATTCAACCACGTGGACCGGCGTTTTGGATCGCTCTCCCTGTGGTACCGGCACCTGCGCCAAAATGGCCGTGCTCTATGCGAAGGGAAAACTATCCTTGAATCAAAATTTCCATCACGAGGGGATTTTGGGCACCATATTTACCGGGCGACTGATTCGGGAGACTCGCGTAGGACCGTATCCAGCGGTTGTCTCCACGCTGAGCGGTCGGGCTTGGATTACAGGGTTCAGCAACTATGTTGTGGATCCTGACGACCCCTTCCCCAATGGTTTTACGGTTGGAGACATTTGGGGTCACACGAGCTGACCCGGCACAACCGGATGGATTACGCCATAACAGACGCGGGTTAAGTAGGTACCGCCCAACTTTCATCAATCGGGAAAGCGCAGGGACACAAGCAGCTTTTCAATGTTCTCCGGGTTAGCAATTCGTCCGTAGCGAGCCGATTTTTCCTCGTGAGCCTGCAATAGCTCGGGCATCGTGCGCCGTTCCTTTAGATCACAAAGTTTGCTTGCCCCCCAGAGTATCCAATGCAGGGACACCAGGGGTTCTCTGATGTTAACCTTTGCCATGAGATGATCCGTATTTTTCCTTCTCAAATAGGCATAGGTATTTATAAAGTTCACACGTTCTTCTGAAGTGAGAACCTTCGGGGAACACCACATCTCTGCTGGATCGCAAAGGAAACAGCAAATGTCATAGGTGCAATCATCCACCCGAGGCTTTTCCCAATCGATCAATCTCAACCCCTGAGGCGTTTTGATAAAGTTGTCACACACCACATCGGTATGGTTTAAACTGTCGGCATGAAACAGATGCCGATAGTTGAGTACCATCGCCTCGGTCTTTGCCAATAATTTTTTTGCGAGTCTGACCGTCTTCTTGTCGGCAGTTTTCTTGGACTCATAGCCAAGCAAGTCATTGCGGGCCAACTCATAGGTATCTACCAACGGATCCCTCCAAATTACAAACGGCTTGTTCACGGGATCAAGGGAATGAAGCTGCACCAATAACTCAACCGCATTTGAAATGTCGCTATCTTCAAGAGACAAATGATCGCCATTCAGATAGTCTTCGATCAGAATATCAAAATCGAACACTTCCTGGCTGTTGTCAAAATGGTAGACCTTTGGAGCTAAGCGGTAATCTTCCAGAAACTTTAAGACTTCGAATTCATATTCGATCTGGTTGCGGAGGCCGCTCTGCTGTTCGATATTAATGCGAAAGATGAAATGCTTTTGATTCACTCGAACATGATAGTTAAAATTGTATGAACCGGGTGTCATCTCCAAGATTTGAACCGAATCGATATTTCGAATTCCAAGAACGGCCGGTGGCAGATCCCTCAGGTATCGTTTGATCTTTTCACTGTTACTTAGCATCTGTTTGCGCTTGCCTTTGACATTATATCGCTGTTTTTACAGGTTTCATTGCCGCCAAGGGTCGCCGAAGTTTACCGGCCTTGGGGGGCGGCCAGTTTAATCATAGAAGAAACTAAATGTAGTTTCACACGAGTGCCCGTCAGAAAGGATGTCTAACAGCTTTTGTGCGTTTATCAACAAAAATTGTTCATTAATTCGTCAACTCATGCTCCGTTTAGCTGGTTTCGCTCCTTTTGTTTTTTGGAAAAATGTTGACAATATTTGCTTAAATTTATTAGTTAAATCGATTACGGTTTCTTTAGGAGGTGGTTTTCAACGGTTAGGAAGAGTAAGAGGACGGTCTAATAACTTAAAACCTTTTCAGACGAAAGGAGGAGCGCCATGTCAGATGACAAAAAAGAACAGGGAATGTCGCGTCGCGACTTCATCAAAACCGCTGGGATGGCTGCCGCTACCGGAAGTGTTCTGGCTATGAACATTCCAAAGAATGCGCATGCAGCGACAAAGCTGAAGATCGGGTTTATGGGACCGTTCACGGGTCCTGCCAGCCGGACCGGAGATCAGTTCAAGCGGGGCATTGAGATGGCCCTGGAAGACGCCAAAGAGGCGGGGGAGATCCCCGTCAAGGTCGACGGTGAAACCCTGGATATCGAACCGATGTGGGTGGACAGCCAATCGAGCCCTGAAAAAGCGGTCAAGGCTGTGACCGACGCTGTGAATCGAGGAGTAAAAATGATGGTAACCGGCTGGCATTCTTCCGTGGCCATGGCCTGCATGGATGCCGAATCTCCCCTTAAAATCGTTCACATCGGCCATCAGGGCGAGTCCCAGTATGTCAACTTCAAGATCAACGACCATCCGGAAAAATATCAGGGATGGTTCAAGGGCTGGGCCTCTCCCCCGGTATTTGCAGGACTCTATGGCCCTCCCCTGGTGCATTTTATGGAAAAAGGGCTGTGGAAACCGGCCAACAAAAAGGCCGCTGTCATCGTCGAGGACACTGACTTCGGTCGCGGATGGGGCGAAGCCTTGGTCGTCAGCCTGAGAACCGCCGGCTTTGATGTGATGCCCTATGATGTGAACGCCCTTGATGAAACCGAATTCACACCTATCATCACCAAATACAAAGCCGCCAACGTCTCGGTGGTGGCTTCCACGCAGACCGGTGGTGTGCCCATGTACAACTTTGTCAAACAGGTTCGCGCCATGGGGCTCAAAGCCCTGGTACTCGCCCATGGTCTCACCTGGACTGCGGAATGGTACAAAAATACCGCAGAGGCATCCGACTTCGCCGTTTGCATGGATTCCCCTTATCCCATATCCCCGGAGCAGAAAGACTGGATGAAGCGCTTCAAGGACAAATATGGGTTTGACGCGGGAATTGCACCTTCCGGCCAACCCTATGATCACACCCGCTTGGCCATCAAAGTCCTCAACGAGACCGGGACTCTCAAGTTTGAAACCCTGGTGGAACACATTCGCGAAAAGGTTAAATACAAGGGCGTCTGGCAGATGTATGACTTTGCTACCTACAACGATTTTTGGAAAGATTTCTCCAAGGAAGGAACCCTTCATCAGCTTTCCAGAAATGACATCCGGACCGGAAACTTTATGGAAGGCTTTTTCTTTCCGATGGCCCAAATGTTTGGCGGCAAGCCCAAAATTCTGTGGCCGCTCGATCTGGCGGAAGGCGAGTTCAAAGCCCCACCATGGGTGTAGGCTTGTTTCTTGATTCAAAAAAATACGGTTAACCTTTTTGTATCCGCAAGCCCCCCACCGGGGGTTTGCGGATTTAGCAAGAGGCATGATGGAATTTCTGGAAGTCGATCAGGTCCATAAATATTTTGGCGGCATTCCGGCGTTGTTTGGTGTTTCGTTGAGTGTGGAGCAGGGAAAGATCCACGGCGTAATTGGTCCCAACGGCGCCGGCAAAACCACCATGTTCAACGTGATCAACGGTGTTTACAGTCCCGACGAAGGCAACGTTATTTTCAAAGACCGCAAGATAACCGGTCTCAAACCCAATCAAATCGCCTCCTTGGGCATCGGCCGAACTTTTCAGGTTGCGCGGGTCTTTAATGAAATGACCCTGATGGAAAATATGATGGTTCCGTTGATTCCCAGGCAGGTGTCGAAAAAGGAAGGTAAGCGGAAAGCGCTGGAGCTTCTGGAGATGGCAGGGCTCATCCATCTTAGAGATCATCTGGCCGTGGAAATTTCCGGCGGGCAAAAAAAGTTGCTGGAATTCATGCGAACCATGATGGCGGATCCTGAGGTGATTTTACTGGACGAGCCTTTTGCCGGGGTCAATCCCGGGTTGATTGAGAGGTTAATCGAGGTCACCTTTGAGTTGAATCGAACCCGGGGCAAAACATTTCTGTTGATCAGTCATGATATACCTTCGGTAATGAAACTGTGTAAAAATCTAACCGTCCTTTCTGCCGGAACGACCATCGCTGAGGGAGAATCGGAAAAGATCCGTCACGACCCGGCGGTCATCGACGCCTACCTGGGACACTGATTATGACCCTTGAGATTGAACACGTTACATCGGGCTATATAAAAGAAGTTCCCATTCTAATGGATGTCAATATTGTTGCCAATCAAGGGAGCCTAACAGGTATCATCGGGCCCAACGGGGCCGGCAAGTCGACCCTTCTTAAGACCATTTACGGTTATTTGCGACCCAGTCAGGGGGATATTTTTCACGATGGAAAATCGATCAGGGGACTCAAGCCGGATCAGATGCTGGGTCAGGGAATTGCGCATCTTATTCAGGGGCACAGTGTTTTCCCGGCCATGACCGTGGAGGAAAACTTGGAGTTAGGGGGCTGGATTATCAAACATGATCGCAAAACCCTCGACAGGGCCCTGGATGAGGTTTATCAACACTACCCCCTTCTCAAGTCCAAGCGCAGGATGGTGGCCGGTGCTCTTTCCGGAGGAGAGCAGCGGACACTTGAAATTGCCCGCCTCACCATGACACATCCCCGAACTATCCTGATCGATGAACCCTCGGTTGGGTTAATGCCCAAGCTGGTGGACACGGTCTATGAAGAAATCGTCAAATTGAAAGAATTGGGATACACCATATTGATCGTGGATCAAAAGGTCCATAAATGTCTGGATGTGGTCGACTATATCTACGTGCTTCGTCTCGGCCAGAATAGTCACCACGGACCGAAAGAGGATTTTGTCAACACCATAGAGGACGTTATCAAGGAATGGATTTGAGATGGACCTTAGTATTTTTATTCAACTTATTGTTCTCGGTCTGGTTAGAGGCTCAATGTACGCGCTGATGGGTGTCGGCCTCTCCCTGATTTTCGGGATCATGGAAATTGTCAATTTTGCCCACGGTGAACTGTTCATGATCGGTTGCTACATCATGTATTTCGTGGCTGCGATGCTGGGATTGCCCTTCCCGCTGGGCATTTTGGCCTCCGGGGTAGGTCTTTTGATCGTCGGTGTCATTCTTGAAAAAGGCCTCATCTCCCCCCTCCGCAAAAAGGCAGGTCGAGAATGGCTCATGGATTCGTTTGTTCTAACCATCGGTCTGATGGTGATCTTTCAAAATCTGGCCCTGATCATTTTCGGCTCCGTTCAGCGTGGAATCCCTTATCTGGTGGCGGGCCAGAGTACCTTTGGGGATGTCGTCTTTATCTACGACCACTTGGTTATTTTAAGCCTGGCTTTTTTGACTGTAGGACTGCTTTGGTATTTCATCAAATATACCAGCCTGGGCAAGGCCATCCGGGCCACGTCCCAGCATTCCGAGGCGGCCCAGACTCTGGGTATCGACGTCAGCCGAATGTATGCGGTTGCCTTTGGCATCGGGGCGGCCCTGGCGGGAATCTCCGGTGCATTGTTGATCACCCTTTTTCCTGCCAATCCCAATGCAGGTATGGGGCCGGTTCTGAAAAGCTTTGTGGTTGTGATTTTAGGTGGCCTTGGCAACATTAAGGGGGCAATTGCAGCCGGTATTCTGGTGGGACTCCTCGAAGCCTTTGCCGTGTTCTATCTGGCAGGGGGCTGGCAGAATGTGATTGTCTTCTCCGTTGTCATCGCTGTGCTTGTCTTCAAACCGGCGGGACTATTTGCACCTGCGGGAGAGCGGCCATGAACATACTTGCAAGTCCCCAGAGAGGAATGAACACCTCCCGCTATATCAAATTGGCACTGGTTCTGGCCTTTCTTATCGCCGTCCCGTGGCTTTGGAGAGAAAATCGGTTTATCACGACCGTTTTTATTTCTGCCCTCATGTTCGGCATCTGGGGGGTCATGTACGATCTTCAAATCGGCTACGGCGGTCTCATCAATTTTGGGTTTGCCGGATTTATCTGTGCCGGAGCTTACGGTTCCGCCCTGGCCGCCCATCATTATGAAATCAACCCATGGTTCTGCCTGCTTATCGGGGCTGTCGCGTCCGGGCTTTTGGGATTTCTCACGGGCATAGTCACTCTCAGACTGAAGGGCATCTTTGTGGGTTTGGCCACTTGGTTTCTGGCCGAGGTGTTACGGCTGACGATTTCGAATACACCCGAATACACACGTGGCATGCTGGGGTTGGCTGTCAAGCCCCTGCCGGATGTATTCGGCCTGGACTTCTCCCGGGCGGCGTTGCTGCCCTATTATTATCTGCTTTTGATATTGGTGATCATTATCTTTGCAATGGCTGCCCTGATGGTCAACTCCAAAATTGGTCTGTCCTTCAAGGCCATCCGGGAGGATCAGTTGGCTACGGAGACCCTGGGTCTCAGTACGACCAAATATAAGCTCATCAATTTCACTACGGCCTGCTTTTTCACCGGTCTGATCGGGGCCTTCTATGCCCACTATATCGGCATTCTCACACCGGATCCTACTGAGTTTGGTGTCCCTCGAACCGTGGAGGTTCTAACAGTGGCTTACGTAGGAGGCCGAGGAACCTTGTGGGGCTCCATACTGGCCGCCTTTCTTCTGATCGGGTTTCAGGAATACTTTCGACAGCTGGGCGCATGGCGCCTTGTTATGTACGGTGCCCTCTTAATCACTGTAATGATCTATGCTCCTAAGGGTCTGTCAACCATTAGGAAATACATATGGTAGACACCGGAAACGCGTTCAGCAGGCCGGAGGTTCTCTTTTTCTATCAAAACCGCTATAAATAATGAGTCCGGTTACCCATTTACTGACAAGTTGGATAGTTGCCAACACAGCCAATTTAGGTCCACGTGACAGACTCCTTGTGACGTTGGCCGGCGTTAGCCTTGATATGGACGCCCTGGGCGTAATTGTGGAGGTGGCAACTGAAAACACAACGACCCCTCTGTATTGGTGGAGCAAATACCACCACGTACTCTGCCATAATCTTGGCTTTGGTATCTTCCTAACTCTGATTGTGGCATTGCTTTCGCTCAGACGCTGGATGACAGTCTTTCTTGCCCTTACGGCGTTCCATATCCATTTGCTGTGTGATCTGGTTGGCTCTCGTGGTCCGGACGGGTACCAGTGGCCTATTCCGTATCTTTTACCATTTTCGAACATGTGGCAACTCACATGGAAGGGGCAGTGGACCTTAAACGCCTGGCCAAACATTGTGTTCACGGTTTTCTTGCTTGGGGTAACACTATATTTGGCATGGATGCGAGGCTTCTCTCCACTTGAAATGGTTTCGAAAAAGGCGGATGCTGCATTTGTGTCAACGCTGCGACGGAAGTTCGGCGAGCCTGGTGAATCACCTGTTTAATCACCACATGAAGACTTACTGAAGTTTTGAAAGCAATCCGCTTAACCACTAAAAACGACAATCGCAAAGGCTACCATGCAGACATCAACGCTTATCGTATTGACCTTCATAATGGGCATGATCATGTCGATCTACTTACCGATGAACAGCTCCATCTCAAAGTATCTTGACTCCTCAATCGCTGCAACGGTAACTTTTTTTGCGTCTGATAAGGAAGTTTTTTTGGAGAGCAGGCGACTGTTTTTCCGCAAATGGTCGTCAAACGATTTTAAATTGGCGCTGGGCTTATGGGGAGATCCACGCATTACAAAATTCATTGATGCCCGAGAAAGACTATCTGAAGGTGAGGTTCGCAGCCGCCTCGCGCAGGAGATTGAATGTGCCGAAGATTTTAATGTCCAATACTGGCCTATTTTTCTGAAATCGACCCGTAAGCATGTGGGTTGTTGCGGGCTTCGGCCATATGATCGATCACACGAGATTTATGAAATAGGTTTTCACATTTGTTCCGACTTCTGGGGACAGGGATTCGCAACCGAGGCAGCGCGCGCAGTGATGGATTACGCCTTCAACGCTCTTTCCGTGAATGAGCTCTTTGCCGGTCATAGCCCGGATAACGCCGTCTCACAGCATCTACTACAAAAGCTCGGCTTTCGATACACGCACGATGAGTACTATGCGCCCACCGGCCTGCACCATCCGGCTTATCTTCTGTCGGCTGAAGCCTACCGCCAACAGAGGAGCAAATGAAGCTCCCCGCCGTCCCTGCCAGGGCGCAACCAAAGACGAAGGCCGATCATCCCTGTGCAGGCTACAGCGTCTTCTAGCGAAGGCGAAGATAAGAATTACCTGAATAGGATTCAAATTGCGACTACGCAATTTAGTGTGACGCGGTGTATTATCATAGGTTAAATTGATCCACCCGCTGCTGAATTTGCAGGGCTTGATCCGATGGAATCGGGATCGGCTGGTGTTCATGAAGAATTTTTTGCAGTTTTTCCCGGGTTCGCTCCAGCAGACTCGTACTGCCGGAATCCTGCCATTTGTCAAACCCCATACGACTGATCAACTTGGGTCGCCACTGGGTATTGCGCAGGTGGGTCAGCGTGTGTGGATGGGTGAGAAAATTGCCGTCGAAACCTGTCTCGCGGATAACATCGAACGCCAGCATGTCATCATCGACCGGTATGCCCCGGAAAAGCCGTCTTACCTGATCAATAATCTCGTCCAGCACAATGATCATGTCAAGGCTCCCGGTGCGCCCGAAATCCAGATATCCAACATCATGATTCAGATTGGATCCTGCCATCTGGGCCATGAATGTTAAAAGCCCAGCTTCGAAAGTCGCCTGCTCATCCGGAATCTGCGAATCGCTGGTCCCGGCATACCCCCAGTTGGGAAGGTTATAGTAATGACTCATTTCAATGATGGCCATATACGCCAGCAGGTATTCCGGTGCGTTGTAGGAACATTGGCCCGTGGCCATATCTAAAACCGCGGGCCCCATTCCCATTAAAAAAGGTGCACCCCTGTTTTTAAGCTGGTGAATAACCAATCCGCAAAAGCACTCCGCTAATCCCTGCGCCACATGGCCGGCAATTGACATTGGAGCGGTCGAGCCGGCAATTGGGGCCGGGGAATAGATTACGGGGACGGATTTTTCAGCACAAAACAGCAGCTTATCCAGACTGTCAAAGGGATGTTTCAAAGGGCTGATCGGCTCGGCGTAATGAATAAAATAATGTTTGGACCGCAATGCGTCCTCGCCGCCTCTTAATATCCGTGCAATTTCCCACATCTCGTTTAAATCTTTCCGGTTTTGTGCAGTACACACGATCGGTTTGATGGAGGTTGCTGCCATCGCCTGAAAACTCAACAGATAGGCGCGCTCCGGTGGATAATCGGATGGGTGGGCAAACGACATAATGAAGTCGAGATTCGACAAGGCGTCGCAGACTAGAGCGGCACGTCTGACATCATCAAGTATACACTGATGACGCACCATCTTTTCGGAGTCGAAAGAATATATTAGGTCCGAACCAGTGCCGTAATACGCGCGATACCCGCCCAGATCCATTGTTTGGTTGCCCTCACGATCAAAAATGAGTATGTTGCTGGGGGCACTTTCAACAGCGTTTCGCACACAATCTTCAGGTATTTTCACTGTTCCGTCGTTGACATCGCAGCCGGCATTTTTTAGCAGTGCCAGTGCCTGCTCATGGAGTATTTTCATTCCGATGTCACCCAGGATTTCAACGGCTGCCTGATGTATTTTTTCTTTACCGTCTTGGGAAAGAAAAGATAAATTGGGTTTAAAGGTAATTTCGTTCACCGCTGTCATAATTTCCTCTTTCTATACACAGCGTCATACCTAATTGTGTATTCCCTCTTTGAGTCGTTGATTTTGAAACTACCCTATAGGGTCCATAAGCAGAACGCGGTGTATGTTTTTGCCTTGAGCAAGTATCCAAATATCCTCTTGAAATATCGCTTACGCGTCTGCACCGGCAGTTGCCTGCTGTCTCCCGAGGCCGAGTTCGGTCAATTTTTCCGGTGTGGGCCGACCCTGGACATCCCACCCCATAACACTGTAAAACTCGTGCTTCATGGGCTCCATCCACTCAATGGGTTTGGAAGGCTGTTCGCCGGCGTTATATTCTTTTTCGAAAAACATATCCGGTAGACGATCATCCGCGTCGCTGGCCCCGTACCGCAGATTGAACAACCGTTCCAAATTGACGATACGCTCACCGGCGGCAAAAAGATCAGCTACGGTGACCGGCTGACCCAGCAACACCCCTGCCAATTCGGATTCGGCTACCAGATCGTAGGCGCAGATAAGACACAACGACGGTATTTTGCACATACCAAGGCTGTCCATGACTATGCCTACGATCATAGACCGTCTGACCAGTTCCGCTTTACCGTGGATCGATTTGAGATCGACCTCTTTGGGAGTTCCGAGCTCCTCGCTCTTCTCATCAGGGATCCATTTGTATTCCAAAACAGCATATACATCATTAAAATCAGCTCCGCGACTGGCAACCGTGTATCCCAAAGCGGTGCCCATAATGTTATCCGGGTGATAGCCGGCCATTTCGAGTCCCTTGACGTGTGCTGCATACTTCTCAGCTCCACGACCTATGATATGAGCGGCTTTGCGGACTCCCTGGGCGAGTGCCGCACCTAGACCCTCACCAAAAGCCATTTGCTTGATCAAAACTTCCATGGCCTCACCGTTTCCCCAGGACAGGTCTAAATCACCTGTGTCATCCAGGGTGAGAATGTGTCGATCAAATAGGTCCATGGCAAAGGCTATCGCACCGCCGGCGGAAATACTGTCGATGCCTAGCCGGGAGCATAGGTTGTCGAGATAAACCAGAGTATTCAAGTCGCTCAAACCGCACTTTGAACCGAGAGACAGCATCGGTTCAAACTCGGGTCGGTGCGCTTTAACGCCCTTGAATTTGCCGTTTGGTAATTCGAGTTCGGCTTTACAATGCACTGGGCAGCGGTAGCAGCCGCGCCTTCGCGTAGTATGTTCTTCGAGGTTTTGCCCGTCAATTTTTTCGGCAGCCTCGAAGGTGTTTTCTCTGTAGTTACGGGTTGCCAGAATACCCAGATCATCCGCCCATTTAACGTAGCCGGCACCTCCGTGTTTGCTGATACCCTTGTAGTGTGGAGAATTTTTTATTTGCCAGACGTAACGTTTAATCGCCTCATGGTCGTTTTCATCGGTCTGAAACGGCATTTTCCGCTTTTGCTCCTTTATTACAATAGCTTTCAAATTTTTTGACCCCATAACAGTGCCCATGCCGGTGCGACCGGCAGCATGATCGCGGTCTGTCATGATACAGCCGAACAAGCTGCCGTTTTCACTTCCCGGTCCGATGGTCAGGATCTTCAGTTTTTCACTGCCCAGTTTATTTTTGAGCTGTGCGTCGGTTTCCCACGTATCCAATCCCCAAAGCGACTTGGCGTTGCGGATCTCAATGGTATCGCCGTCAATCCAGAGGTATACCGGTTCCGGTGATTTTCCTCGGACAACAACGCTTTGGATTCCGCAGGCTCGAAGTTTGGCACCAAAACCGCCACCGATGTTGGAACTTCCCAATAGGCCCGTTAAAGGAGATCGAGCATTTACATGCAGCCTGGAGGAAGCCGGTGCTGCCGTTCCGGTAAGAAGTCCGCAGGAAAAGATAATAATATTTTCAGGCCCCAGCGGCTCAACCTTTGGAGCCAAATGGTTATAGAGATAGTGAACGTTAAAGCCTCGCCCACCGATGAACTTCCAGATCAAATCCTCCGGAAATGGCAATAAATTCCAGATTTCATTACTTAAGTCGACATCGAGAATTCTACCTAAAAAAGCCATGGTTCCAACGACCTCTCAAGCACAAGCTACTCGTCAATCACGAGTTGTTCTAACGTAAATTTTGAGTATATGGAAACTAAAAAATAGAGTCAAGGATGATAAAACGTTTACTGGTTGGTCGGTTTTGTGATTGGAAAAAACAACACGGATGGAGCCAACACCGGGCCTGGCCGGTTCCTATTCTTTTACTTCAGCTCGCCAATCCGTTTTTCGACTGCTGTTAGAATCATTCCGTTGCGTATCAGTTCCGTCATGGCTGTGATGTCCTGGGCTAAGATACGGTCACATTCAAGATTGGAAATTTTCTTGCGGATCACGTTGTAAGCCTCCAGGGTTCCTCTACCGGGTTTCAAATTGGTAAAAAGATCTAAAGCCTGGGCGGCACACAAAAGCTCAATGGCAATCACGGCTTCTGTATTTCTGAGAATATCCCGGCATTTCCGGGCAGAGATAGTCCCCATGGAAACATGATCTTCCTTGTTGGCCGAGGTAGGAATGGAGTCCACACTGGCGGGATGGCAAAGCACTTTGTTCTCAGATACAAGCGCCGCAGCTGTGTATTGGGCAATCATAAAACCGGAATTAAGACCTCCATCGCCGACCAAAAAGGCCGGAAGACCGCTCAACATGGGGTTTACCAGTCGTTCAATACGCCGTTCGGAAATATTGGCCAGTTCGGAAACGGCCATGCCGAGAAAATCCAGGGCCAGAGCCACCGGCTGGCCGTGAAAATTACCGCCCAGCAAGAAGTCCTGGTTTTCGGCATAAATGAGCGGATTGTTGGTAGAGGAATTCATCTCGGTTTCAAGCACATTGCAACAATATCGGATGGCATCCTTGGTGGCGCCGTGAACCTGGGGTGAACATCTCAGGGTATAGGCATCCTGAATGCGTGAGCAGTCTTTGTGGGAGGTGATAATTTCGCTGCTTTGGATAATACGTTCCATGTTGTCGGCCGCAGCAGCCTGCCCGGGATGCGGTCTGACTTGGTGAATTCGGGCATTGAATTCTGTTCGACTGCCCATTAACACCTCAAGACTCATAGCAGCCGCAATATCGGTCATTTTCGAGAGATTGATGGCATCCCAGAGCGCCAGTCCCCCAATGGCCGTCATCACCTGAGTACCATTTACCAGCGCCAATCCTTCACCCGCTTCCAACTGAAGGGGCTTCAAACCGCATTTGCTCAGCGCCTGTCCTCCGGACATTCTCTGACCCTTGTAATGCACCTCACCCAAACCGAGCAATACAAGGGAGAGGTGAGCCAGCGGTGCCAAATCCCCACTGGCCCCTACGGATCCTTTTTCGGGAATCACGGGGCACACTCTCCAGTTGAGTAGCGCTATCAGGTGTTCGACGGTCTCCAAGCGGATACCGGAATGCCCTCTGGCCAAATCTTGGATCCGCAGCGCCATAATGGCTCGCACGCTTTCCTCATCTAAGGGGTCACCGACACCGGCCGCATGACTCATGAGGATATTTTCCTGAAGCTTGCGGGTGTCCTTTCTGGAAATTATCACATCGCTTAACGCACCAAATCCGGTCGTGATCCCATAAATCGTTCTCTCTTGCTCCACCCATTTCTCAACCAACTGACGAGCATCACGAATTTTTTTCTTTGAGGCATTGGTCAGTTTTATGTGAACACCTTCCCTGGCGATCTTCGCCAATTTTACCAGGGTCATATCGTCCATTCCGATAGAAATTATTTTCTTACCCAATGGTTTTCCCTTTAAAAATATTGCAGTTGTACGTTAATTGACCAAACCTTAACATATGGCCGAGTTTATCAATTACTTACGTCCGGCGCTAACCATCTGTGCTAGCGACCTGGCCATGTTGTCCAGAAACGTTTCATCCGGTATTGAAATGGTCATTTTAAGGCGACCATCTTCGCTTTTCTCCATGCAATCGCTCAATTTGACCCTAAATGCGTCAACCATTTGTGCCATATCCTCCGATTCATCACCGCCCGCAAACATTTCCCCGATAAAAGCAAAAGCAGCCCCTACTAGCTTTCCGCCCGCAGACGCAATTTTTTCTTTTCTTACCAGAGCCTCGGCCTCGTTTTCAACCCGCTCTTTCATGCTTTCATCTTCAGCAGCCTGCGGTTTTTCCCCCAGCAGAATCTCGAGTCTCTTTTTGAGCTCCTCCATGCCCGTTGCCATGTCAACTTTCGTTACTTCGGATTGCGGATCGAGCACTGCTAAGGAAAGTTCGTGCTTCACGGCAAGGGTGGCCAAAAGGTTCTCTTCCAGAGTGTCTTCCGTCACCAGTATAAACACCTGAACCGGCCGTCTTTGCCCCATGCGATAGACTCGCCCGATGCGTTGCTCCAGCACGGCCGGATTCCAGGGCAAATCAACGTTGATGACCGTGTTGGCCGCCTGAAGATTCAGACCCGTGGACCCGGCATTGGTGGTGATAAAAAGCTTGCAGTCCGGATTGTTCTGAAACTGATGCATGAGTCCTTGCCGTTTTTTCTGAGGTACCGAACCGTCCAAACGGACATAATTCAGTCTCTGTCTTTTCAGCAGCGGTTCGATGAGATTCAGCATGGTTGTCCATTCGGAAAAAAGTACGACTTTGCGGTCTTCCTCGGCCATAAGCTGATCCAGCAACTGGTCAAGCTCTTTTAGCTTGCTTGAATATCCCGGCGGCTGTTTGTCCACCAGAAAGGTGCTATTAGCGCACATTCTGCACATCAGCAGTGCTTTCTGAAGCCTAAGCAGATCCATTTCCGTCAGATACCGCTTCTGAATAATGGTCTGAATAATCTGTCGGTGACCTTTCTGCAAATCGAGTTGCTCTTCAGTCGGCGTGATTCTCAAAATATTAGTTGTTCGTGGGGGCAGATCCTTGACGACGCCTTTGCGGGTTCGCCGCAACAGAATTGGTTTGAGCCTTTTTCTTAATTCATCAAGATTTTTGTAACCCAGCAGTTTGCCTTTTTCATCGACGACCCGATGGCGGTTGAAAAACCGGAAAGCCGGTCCCAGCCGCCGATCATCGATGAATTCCACCACCGAAAAAAGCTCATCGACACGGTTTTCAAGTGGAGTTCCGGTAAGGACCAGGGCGAACGGAGATTTTAAGGCTTTAATCACCCGGCTTGTTTTCGCTTCCCAATTTTTGATTCGCTGGCCTTCGTCAAGGATAATCAAATCCCATTTGACGCGCTCAATAGATAAAAAATCACGAAGCACCTGTTCATAGTTGCATACAATAAAAAGGCTGTCACTGTCATACTGCGCCGGTCGATCCTTGGCACTTCCCAAGACGAGCTGACAGCTGCGATTACTGAACCGTTTTATCTCAAGACGCCACTGCGATTTAAGGGAAGCTGGACAAATCACCAGCACTTTGTAGATCGATGCATGGCGGGACAGCAGCTCGGCCACGCCGATTCCCTGTATTGTTTTGCCCAATCCCATGTCATCAGCCAAAATCGCCCGGCCGACCCCTGCAGCAAAAGCAATCCCGTCAAGCTGGTAAGGTAGCAGTTCGTTTTTTAAAAGAGTTTTACGCAGTGGATGGTTTTTAGGATTTTTGCGAATCTCAGCCACGGTTTCGGCCATACGCTCCTGGAATAGCTTTTGATGGATGTATTCCTCGGCATCCGGATAAATCGTCACCTGAACGCCTAAAACCTCAACCTGCCGGATACACCGGACCATGTCTTTAACATTCTGGATGGCTTTATCTCTAAAAGGTTTGAGGAGTTTTGAGACCTCTGGGGTGAGATTATCGGGAATGAGAATACCGAGTCGCAGCTGCCGGTCGTAACGCAGGTAAACACAAATGTCTTTAATTTCGGCCGGAGTTTCTCTATCGGCCTTTCGAAATTTTTTCCTGACCTTGTCCAGGGCATAAATGACGTGTTTGCAGGTGCCGAGGGTGTTTTTGCGAAAATCCGGGCACGAGCAATACGATTCCCCTGGTTCCCAGCCTCGCAAGGCGATTCGATAACTTTTCCCGGAAACGTGACTGGTGACGATATAATCGGTCCACAATGTTTGCGGATTGAGGGATTTCAGGCGCATTTTTTCGGTTTGCGCTCTTCGCATCCGCTCGGATAGTGCTTCTTGGACCAGAGCTTCTTCACCGAGACTCTCCATGGGAATTCTCTCAGGTGGCGGTGCGGACAATCCCAGGGAGAGTTTTTCTTCAAGAATCAGCGACAGGGCCGCACCCTGATGTTCACAGGCCACAGAACAAGCGCTGCAACTAAGGTCCAAACGCTGGTGCTTTTTGCGGTCCAAGGCGATTTCGACCTTGGCATCTTTAAGGTTTAGGCTGAACCGCCGGTTATTGAGCATTACCTGTTCAAAAAGGTCGATGTCATACTTGCCGCCTTCCAGAATCAGCTGTTTGCCCCGAGAACCCAGCAGTTTGCAGGCTTGTATATACGTTAAATGGGAGAGTTTGTCTTTTAGTGTGATCATGGTGTCAATTACCCTTTGTGTCTTTATGAACTACGGATATCACGTTGTCAGAATTTTGAGGAGAACCCAATTATTTGCGTAAAAAAATTATTTTTAACTACCCTTCAAGTTGCTTAAAGTCAACATTTGAACAGAGACAACCCTAGGTTTGTCAAAACAGGTGAAATAAATTTTACTACAATATGCGTAAATTCCATTTCTGACAAATTATTCTCGTTTGGCTGCATATTGCTTATCAGCCGGCGCTTTTCGTCGACTTGTGCTAACGTATTGACTTTATGTACTAACTAATTTATTTTGAAGTGATTTTTTTTACAGGGGGTTTATCCAATTCCGAATAAATACGCATAACCCGCGGGGAGCGGCCATCATGTCAAATGAAGCATCCCATCTGACGATCACGGTCGACAAAAGTCATATATTAAGCCTTGGCGAGCGGCTTTATGAGCAGAGCATCGAACTGATCAGAGAATTGGTCAACAACGCTTATGATGCCGATGCAACACGGGTAGAGGTGACGGTCTCAGGCAAGGAGATTGTCGTAACAGACAACGGTGAGGGGATGGACCTGGAAGGGCTGAAGCAATACTTCAATGTCGGTTCCGATGCCAAACTTGTGCATCCCATATCTCCCCGGTTCGGACGGGACCGAATCGGTCAATTCGGAATCGGTAAGTTTGCAAGTCTTGCTGCCGCTTCTCGCTTTGAAATTACAACGCAAAAAGGAAAATTTACAGCACAGGTTGTTTTTGACAAAACCCGCTGGTTGGAGCAAGGCGACTCTTGGGTGATTCCTTTGACGCGCTTAGAGCCTGATTCCAGCAGAGGCAATGGAACCACCGTACGCCTTGTGGATCTGAAAAGAGTGTTTAAACCGGAGGACGTAACCCAAAGGATTGCTGAAGGTGTGCCTATTCGGGCTAAAAATTTTTCTGTTTACGTCAATCGGTATCGAGTGACGCCGAGGAAATGGTCTGGGAACCGCATCCCTGTTATGGAAGGTACTAAATACGGTATCATTCACGGAGAAATTGTGATTGTCCCTGCTTATCACGCATCAACGGAAAATATGGGAATTGAAATCAAAGTAAAGGGGGTCACTGTTCGGCGGGAACTCTTCAACATGGCTTCCTGGGGAAAAGCGGCCACCCGCATTCGAGGGGAAATTCATGCTGATTTTCTCCCTTTGACAAGCGATAGATCGGGATTTATTGAGGATACCCCGGAATTTGAAACATTTCTCAAAGCCATGCAGAAAATAATTTCCGACGTACAGAGGGTCTACAATCAGTTGGCCTCAAAACGCGAAAATCAAAGGGTCAACCGTGCACTTAAGGAGGCTTTGCATCGTATCCATCAAGCATTATCACTTAACCCGGAGTTGTCTCCCTTTGGAGTTGTTCCATTGGCAGAAAAAGGTCGGCAGGGCGTGGGGGAAACTGCCGTGGAGGCAGGTCCAGCGAATGAAGAGCCTGATCAGATTAAAGTGGAAGATGAGACCCCATCGGAAACCGATCCGTCGGGTTCCACCGCCGCCGCCGAGGACGAAAAACCCCCTAAAGCGCGTAAACCCTCTCTGCGAATTGCCACACCAAATGCAGTGGTCAAAAGGCTTAAGTTCGGCGATGAGGGTGTCACCTGTTGCCTGGATCACCTGGGAGAGGACGGACCGGAATGCATTACAGAAGGGACGATCATCTATATCAATCGGGACCATCCGTTGTACAAGCGCGAGTCCAAGAAAAAGGAAGCCCATATCCTAAATATCGCCCGTCTGATTACCCAGGAGATATCCCTGATGAAAGATTCGGCCAACCCCCGTGAGGCCTTCAATCGCCAGTCCAAACTCCTGCGAGATGCATTCAGGGATGGAGACGATTGATCCTTTCTAACTCGCAGACTCATCACTGAGCGCTCTGAGCATCTAAAACCTAAACTGATCGGTTCCGGGTTCCAAGTTCAGGGTTCAACGGTTATAATAGGCGTATTTTCAGAACGTTATACCCGTTTTTTGGATTGACCGCTGTCACCCAATGGGTGAAACATGGAATTTAACCCACGTAACGCGTAATACCATGGTTAGAGGTTAGTTGCGACATTTTAACTGGGAACCTTGAACCCGGAACCGCTCAACCTGGGTAAAACTAACACGCATCTAATTACCCTTGGTACCGCCGCTTTGTTTTGGAGTTCTTGATTGTTTACAATTTTTCTTGTATGCCGTTCTTTATACTGATGGTGACCACCTGACTTTGATTCTAAATACTGACCTAAATAAGGATGAAAAATGATAGTGAAAAATGAATGGGATTCTAAAGAATGTTTCGGGCAGCAGGCAGAAGATATGCTCCACGGGGAGCCCCCTTATAAGTGTTTGGACTGTGATATCTTCGATAAATGCCATAAAATAACTGTCGCAGCATGCTTGCAAGCAATTGCAACAGATTTGCAACTGATAACTCAAAATGGACTAGCCACAAACAAGCTTATGGGGTTTGCAGAACTTGATAAGCTTGCAGAGGCTGACATGACGAAAGAGAATTAAACTTGGTTAACCTGTCATTCTACTCAAAGCTGATATTCGGCATAGGAAATTTTTAACCAGTCAGTTGGAGTCGTAGGATCTCTTTCATGAGTTTAAAATGAATATCAAGTGAATAAATTTGGCAGTAACTTTGTTCCGCGTTTTGGGCAATTATTAGATCAGGAATGCCAATTCCATTTAAACCGTTTTTCAAACATTAGAATTGAAACTCAATAATTTGATCCCAATTTATGGATAGCTCCAACTTGTTAATATTATATAATAATTTTAAAATCTTTCCCTGGTTACGAATCCTTAAAGATGGGACCAATTCTGCATAAAGAACATCCATTGTCCCTGAACCAACGCGTCCATATTACAAATCGACTCATTGATCGATTCTCCCTGCTTCGATATGAACTCAAGACATAACCGGGGAGGTTTCCAGAGGCAAAGATCAATGGTTAGCCCTCTTTCTTTTCTTTATCCCGGATAGCCCCTGAATCGGAAAAAAGATCAAAGAAGGATTTCGAAGGTGTCAAGCCAACCATGGCGTTCTCGGCCACGGATGAAAGATCTATGCCCAACTCGAGCCAATTTCTGAATTGTTCGTCAAAAGCTGTTTTATAGGCAAGATAGTTTTCGATGATTTGTTGCAGATATCTCTCGAAAAATTCGGCAAGAATGTTTTCCCCATATTGAATGATCATGTGAAGAAGGGGCACCGGCAATAAGGTATTTTTCTTTTTTGCTTCTTCCAGGATAATCTGAGTGAGGACAAACGCTGTGGCATCTTCCTTGGTTTTAGCATCAATAACCTTTACCCGACGACCTTCTCTGATAAGCTCGGCCACATGATTGAGGCTAACATAGGTACTTTTTTCTGTATCGTATAACCGTCTATTAAGGTACTTTTTGATGAGTATTTCTTCGGCCATATTTTTTCCTTTTAAAAGAATATATGAGGATGTGTGATCAAATGCAACAAAAAAAGTGAAAAAGAAAAGCTTGTTCTAATTGATATGATAAAAAATTTATATATTTCAATGTATTATGGTTTTAGTCCTGTAGAATATATTTTTTTGCATTGCAACATTTTTTCTTGACAAATGGGAATTATGCGCTAAAATTCAATTTTTAGTCAGAGATTAGCCAAAGAAACGGCATTTAAGTTGAAACAAATCGCAGCAATAAGGAGGAATAAAATGGACGATATTCGTGCAGAGCTGCTCAAAATGTGGAGATCATCATGGGAGAATTCAGTAAAGAACCTAACCATGGTGCAAGAGCAGGGAAACAAAATGTTTGACTTACTTTTAACCCAGGGTGAAACCATACAGACAGAAACAAAAAAGCTCATTAAAGAGGGGATGGCCAACGCCCAAGAGGCACAGAAGTCCTATTTTCAGGCAATGGAGGAGAACCTCAAAAAGATCGAAGAACTGCTTGCCCAAAAGTAGTCGATTGAGAACACTATACAAAACTGACAAAAGGCCATTTTGATATAATCTAAGCGTATTGCAGTAGATGGTGTCTATCTGGAAATAGATATTTTTGTTCAAGATCAAGCCGAAGATCCTCGACTTTGAGCGGGAGCCGGTGAGGATGTTAACCCAGGAATGCATAGAGTATTTTGAGGATTAGAATCCGAACCTGTTAACAAATCCCACTCATCGGGAACGCAGAGATTGGGCAAAAGTCATCTACGGACGGTTAATAAATGTGAAAGAAGGAGGTGACAGTGAACAAGGATCTTCTTGAACTCTGGGGGCAAACACTTCTGGAGATGGCCAAAATTGCAAAAGGTCCAAAGGGCTTTTTCGATATGTTTCAGGATGGTTTTGCAAAGAAAGAGAAAAAATCAGATTCCATGCATGAACAGTTTACGCAACTATACCAAAAAATGTTCGGGAAAGAAGGAATTGAAACGTTTAATGCGGCCATGAAGGAATTCTATGACAATGCCGGTGTAGTCCCGCGCTCTCAGTACAATGAACTTCAAAAGAGGTATGTTCAACTCAAGGAAGAAGTTCGGGAACTGGAGGGAAAGATTGAGAAGTTAAAACAGGGGCTTAAAGCCGGGATAGAAACGCCCTCTGATTTGATGGATCAGTGGGCTGAGGCAGCCAAGCAATATACCGAGATAAACCAGCATTTTTTCGAAGAATTCAGTAAATTTTTTAAATAATGGGGAGGTAAAAATTTAATGGAAAAGCAGGAACAAGAAAAAGATTTTTTCTCTCAGTGGGGAGAATTTCAGAAGAGATTTTATTCCCAGTGGGCGGAATCTTACAACAAGATGTATCAGCCGTGGATGGACGCCATGAAATTCTGGCAGGATCAAAAGACACCTTTCACAGCCCCTGCGTTTTTTTCCAAGTGGAGCGAAATGATCCAGGAGACGATTGGAAAGGCAGCAAAGCAGGCTGAAGGGGGGTTGGGAGCGGATGTTTTGTCCAGAATAATCGGGGCAAGCAATGTATTTGTCATTTTCAACGAATTCTGGATGGAGGTTTTAAAGGATCTTCCCGAACTATACCGTTCAAAGGGGGATGATGTCAAATCAAGGGAGATCTTCGATAACTGGGCCACTCGCTATGAAAAGGTTTTCGAACAGTTGATGGGCTCCCCTGTCTCGAATACGGCTCATGAAATGATGACATCCTGGCTGAACATCGTACAGATGAACCAAGCTGCCATGGGATTGATGTGGAACCCATGGAACCAAGCCATGCCCCAATGGCAAAAGCAGGCTGAAAAATTTATGAAAGGTGATTGGACGGCATTCTCTGAAGGAAGTAGTCTCTGGAAAGAGGTCTATGACGAGACGTTGGGTCGAGTCTTCAGGATGCCTGCCTTGGGATTGACCAAAGAGCAGACAGAAAGGCTAAGAAAGACATACTATGCCTTTGTTCAATATTATTCCTCTCTGCCTAATCTCTATCAGTTCCTTCACAAAACGGGAATGGAAGCATTCAAAAAGGTATTTGATAAGGTACAGAACTTGAAGTTTGATGAAATGACGCCCGAGACCCTGCGAGAAATCTACAAAATCTGGTGGACGACCAATGAGGATGCTTTCTTCGAGCTTTTCAAGAGTCCTGACTTTAACCATGCAATGGCGGAAGCTCTGAACTACGGGCTCAGACTAAAGAAAAGACTTGACGCCTTTACAGCAGAGTGGTGCAAAGTTCTATCCATTCCTTCAAATACAGAGTTTGACGAAGTAGCTATGTCGATCCAGGAACTTCGAAGAAGGATACGTATGCAGCAAAAAGCCATTGAGGAACTTCAACAAAAACTCGACAATTCCTAATAAAAGGAGGAAACACAGATGGAATTCCCTTTTGAAAAACAGAGTGCACTTTTTCTAAAGGAGATCGAGAAATACAGCAGTCGTCTTAACCAAATTACAGAGACACTCTTAAAAACAGAGGATGTAGATCTCGCAACATCTCCAAAGGACCTGGTATTCCAGCAGGACACAATGAAGCTCTATCATTTTCGTCCCACGAAAAAGAAGACGTGTCCTGTTCCACTTCTCATCACCTATGCCCTGGTAAACCGTGAAACCATGATGGATCTGGAAGAAGGCAGAAGTCTTATTCGCAACTTGCTAGATAAGGGTCTTGATATTTATATGATCGTTTGGGGGTATCCTTCGAGAGTTGACCGCTATGTAACACTTGATGACTACATCGACATGTACATGGACGATTGCGTGGAATATATTCGGAAGGAAAAGGGGCTGGAGAAAATCAACTTGATGGGCGTTTGCCAGGGCGGTACGTTTTCTACTATCTACACTGCCTTGTACCCGGAGAAGATCCTCAATTTTATCGCCATGGTTACTCCGATCGACTTTCATACCGATGACGGACTTTTGAATATTTGGTCACGTCACATGGATGTAGACCTGATGGTGGATACCCTAGGAAATATACCTGGCGATTTCATGAATCTTGGTTTTTTGATGCTTAAACCCTTTCAGCTCATGATGGACAAGTACATCGGAATGGTGGATGGCGCGAAAGACGCGGCGAGGGTCAAGAGTTTCCTTAAAATGGAGAAGTGGATTTTTGACAGCCCGGATCAGGCTGGCGAGGCTTTTCGAAAGTTTGTCAATGAGTGTTTTAAGAAAAATAGCCTGATCAAGGGAGAGCTAGAGATTGGTGGCAGGAAGGTGGACTTAAAAAAAATCGACATGCCGCTTCTCAACATATATGCGGAGCAGGATCATCTGGTTCCCCCGTCCTCTTCCAAACCCTTAGGCAGCCTTGTTTCAACAAAGGATGTCACAACCAAAAGTTTTCCCGTGGGCCACATCGGGATGTATGTTAGCTCAAAGTCGCAGAAGGAGTTAGCGCCAACGATCGCTGAGTGGGTTATCGAACGGTCAACCGGAACCGAGAAACCTAAGGTAAAACCTTCCGGGAAATCAACACACCGTAAAGCAACCTCAACAAAAGGCCTGTCCTCCTCAGAGGCCAGGAAAAAAGAATAAGTCAAGTGGGCAAAAGTTTGCACGGTGTTGAAAGGTTAATTTAGGATCCATATACGAGCGAAGCTTTGCCTCAAACCGAAGAGTTGAGAAAAACGGAATCCAAGGCTTGAGGCGAAGCAATGCTGGATATTGTGTGGGGCCTTACTTATTTTTTTTTGGGAATTTATTCATAAATCCAAGGCAAAGTGGATAGCCTCACTCACTTGATCCAGTTTAATTGGAGATAGTGTGGTTACTAGCGATCCGATTTTTCCTTTAGATACTGTCTGGATATGATCGAGGTTTATTGCACAATCCTTAGTCAAACCGTCTTGTTTAGAGAGGAATACTTCGCTCGGAATATCTCGAACCGTCGATGTAATGGGGGCCACGGTGACTTCTCCAAGATATTCCAGGACGGAATCACGGGTTAAAATCAATACCGGTCGTCTCTCGTCAGGAGCTTTGAATGTGTACCATCTGATCACGCCTCTCTTCATCCATCCCCCCAACCCTGTTCTTTTCCCCAGACACTTAACTCCTCTTTGTTGATGGGGTGATCCGCATAACCTTGGCGGTGCTTCAATTCCAGACGACGAAGGGTATATTGGTTCGCCGCTTTTCGCAACGCATCTCGAGTAAATGCGGAGCGTGTTGTTCGAAGCTCATTTGCTATGGCGTCGACCTTTTTTACGAGATCATCATCAAGGGCCATTTGTATAGTGCGCATAACAAACCCCTTTAATGTGGATTTATATAGCTATAATAAATCAACATTTCAGTGTATGCCAACATTCATCAGAGACATTTCGACAACTATCGTCCAAACCTGTTGAGAGGTTTGAGCTCTTTTTCATGTTTTGATTAAAGCGTCGGTAAGTTTCAGACTCAGACTCCGTTTATTTTTATAGGCTTTTATCTTTTATTTTTAATAAATTTGTGATTAATTTTTCACCACGGTCAACACACATCCCGGAGGTGTTTCAATGTCCAATAATACGGAGATTTCCGAGGCCATGAATATTCACCTGGGAGAAATCTTTACGGATTTGCCCGAAATGCCGCACTTCGTTGACGGCATTCGCCGGGCCCCTGCCAGGCATTTCAACCTCACTCAAAAAGAAACCGAACTCGCCTTGAAAAATGCCCTGCGCTATGTTCCCGAAAAATGGCACGCCACCTTGGCGCCTGAGTTTCTGGATGAATTAATGTCGCGAGGTCGGATCTATGGCTACCGTTTCCGCCCCAATGGTCGGCTAAAAGGCAAACCGGTCGACGACTACCGGGGCAACTGCATCGAGGGTCAGGCATTTCAGGTAATGATCGACAATAACCTGGACTTTGATGTTGCTCTCTATCCCTACGAACTTGTGACCTATGGTGAGACCGGTCAGGTGTGCCAGAACTGGATGCAATATCGGTTAATTATACGCTATCTGGAGGAGATAACCTCGCAGCAGACTCTCGTAATGGAATCCGGTCACCCCCTCGGATTGTTTGCATCTTCTCCGGCGGCCCCACGGGTGATCATCACTAACGCCCTGATGGTGGGTTGCTTCGACGACCAGGAAAACTGGCATCGGGCCATGGCCCTGGGTGTGGCCAATTACGGTCAAATGACAGCCGGAGGATGGATGTACATTGGCCCCCAGGGAATCGTCCACGGCACGTATAGTACCCTCCTGAATGCCGGTCGGGCTAAGCTAGGTATCCCGGCCGATAAAGATCTCACCGGCCGCCTATTTGTGACCTCTGGATTGGGCGGCATGAGCGGAGCCCAGGGCAAAGCCATCGTCATTGCCGGCGGTGTGGGTGTGATTGCCGAAGTGGATTACTCTCGCATTCAAACCAGGTTAGATCAGGGCTGGATCAACTTGGCGGTTGACGACCCGGCGGAAGCATTTAAAACCGCCGAAGATCACCTGCGGCAAAAGAAAACCGCCGCCATCGCGTTTTATGGAAATATTGTCGACCTGCTCGAGTACGCCGTCCATAACCATATCGATATCGACCTGCTTTCCGACCAGACGTCCTGTCATGCCGTTTACGATGGCGGCTACTGCCCCCAGGGGATATCGTTTGAGGAACGGACTGAATTGTTAACGTCCGGACATGCAGGATTCAAGGAGATGATCGACACGACGTTGAGACACCATTATGAGATGATCAAAACCCTAGCTGACCGTGGAACCTATTTTTTTGATTACGGTAACAGTTTTCTCAAAGCTGTCTATGACGCCGGGGTCAACGAAATCTGCCGGAACGGCAAAGATCCAATTGAGGGCTTTATCTTTCAGTCGTACGTGGAGGACATCATGGGGCCGATTCTCTTTGACTACGGTTACGGTCCTTTCCGTTGGGTGTGCCTGAGTGGAAAGGAAGCGGATCTCCAAAAAACCGACCGGGTCGCGATGGAATGCATTGATCCGGAGAGACGGTTTCAGGACAGAGACAATTTTGTGTGGATTCGCGATGCGGCAAAAAACAAGCTGGTGGTCGGAACCAAGGCTAGAATCCTATATCAGGATGCACTTGGCAGAATGAATATTGCCTTGAAGTTCAACGAAATGGTTCGCAATGGAGAAATCGGGCCTGTCATGCTCGGAAGAGACCACCACGACACCGGCGGCACGGATTCGCCGTTTAGGGAAACCGCCAATATAAAAGATGGCAGCAACATCATGGCCGATATGGCCACGCAGTGTTTTGCCGGCAATGCGGCCAGGGGCATGAGTTTAGTGGCTCTCCACAACGGCGGCGGCGTGGGCATTGGCAACGCGATCAACGGCGGATTCGGTCTTGTACTGGACGGCAGCGATCGGGTTGATAACGTCATTAGTCGCGCCATTCCCTGGGATGTCATGGGTGGGGTTGCCAGACGCGCCTGGGCCCGCAATCAAAATTCTATCGAAACCAGTATGGCCTACAATCATATGCACCAGGTTTCGGATCATATCACCCTGCCGTTTATTGCGGATGATGAAATGATAGAAAACCTGGTTTTAGAAAATTTTGAGAAAACGAAAAAATAAATTTCAGGAGCATAAAATGGCGAGTGGGAAGAAAATTCTAGAATGCGTACCGAATTTCAGCGAAGGACGCGATCTGGAGAAAATTGAAAAAATTGTGGAACCGTTTAGAAGCAAAGACGGGGTTAAACTATTGGATTACCAAAATGACGAAGACCACAACCGGTCGGTCGTAACGGTGGTAGGAGAGCCGAAAGGGTTGCAAGCAGCGGTAATCGAATCAATGGGTATCGCCATCGATGTCATTGATATGCGTTCCCATCAGGGCCAGCACCCGCGAATGGGCGCCATTGACGTGGTTCCTTTTATTCCGGTAAGAAACATCCGTGTAGAGGAAGCCGTGTCCGTTTCCATAGAAACGGCAAAAGAAGCCTCGGCCAAATTCAACCTGCCGATCTTTTTGTATGAACACTCCGCGACCAGACCGGATCGACAAAATCTTGCCTCTATCCGAAAGGGTCAGTTCGAAGGCATGGCTGAAAAAATCAAACAGCCGCAATGGAAACCCGATTTCGGGCCAGCGCACATCCACCCGTCTGCCGGAGTGACGGCGATGGGTGCCCGCATGCCGCTCGTGGCCTATAACGTCAACCTAGATACCGATGAGCTTGACATCGCCAATCAAATTGCGAAAAATGTCCGGCACATCAGTGGTGGACTGCGCTTCTGCAAGGGCATCGGTATCGAGCTGAAGGATCGGGGTATTGTGCAGGTTTCAATGAACATGACGGATTACACCAAAACAGCTCTTTACCGGGTATTTGAGTTGATCAAAGTCGAAGCCCGCCGCTATGGAGTGAATATCGTCGGCAGCGAAATTATCGGGCTGGTACCCATGGAGGCCTTAATCGATTCAGCGGCATACTACCTGGGACTTGAAAATTTTTCTATGCAGCAGGTTCTCGAGTATCGAATTTATGAGTAAGGAAATGTTATGAATGGTAACTTAATTATAAAAAATGCATCGGAGTTGGTCACCTGCAGCGGATTTAAGACCAAAAAAGGCAAAGAAATGGCCGAGCTGCATGTTATTCCGGATGGCGCAATTATCATCAAAGAAGGTATCATTGAAACGGTTGGAACCACCGAAAAAATAGACGCCGAACTAAATAAAACCGGAAACGATTTATCGGGATTCGATATAATCGATGCCCAGGATAAGTCGGTTTTGCCGGGCTTTGTCGATTCGCATACCCATTTTGTATTTGGCGGTCACCGCGCCGAGGAATTTTCGTGGCGCCTGCGCGGCGACAGCTACATGGAAATCATGCAGCGCGGTGGCGGAATCCTCAATACCGTGGAGGCAACCCGCAGAGCATCTCGTGAAGAATTGACCCAATCCGGGATCAAACGTCTGGATTCCTTCCTTTCCTTCGGGGTAACGACGGTTGAAGGCAAAAGCGGTTACGGTCTGGATCACGACACGGAAATCAAACAGCTGGAAGTGATGGCCGATCTGGACAAACTTCACTACGTAGATATTGTTCCGACATTTCTGGGCGCCCATGCCGTTCCCAAAGATTATCAGGGCAGAGAGGATGACTTTATCGATTTTATGATGCAGGATGTTATGCCTGAGGTGGCGGAGCGAAAGCTGGCGGAGTTTTGCGATATTTTTTGCGAAAAGAATGTCTTCTCCGTTGCGCAATCGCGGCGTTTACTCAGCCGCGCGAAAGAGCTGGGATTAAAAGTGAAATTGCACGCAGATGAAATTGTGCACACTGGCGGAGCCGAGCTTGCGGCCGAGTTGAAAGCAGTTTCTGCCGATCATCTTTTACAGGCTTCCGAGGAAGGTTTTCGCCGGATGGCCGAGGCCGGTGTCGTCGCCACCTTGCTTCCCGGGACAGCTTTCAGCCTGAGAGAGCCGTATGCCAGGGGGCGTGACATCATCGACGCTGACTGTGCCGTGGCGCTGGCAACTGATTTTAACCCGGGTAGCTGTTTTACCGAATCCATTCCATTGATTTTTGCCCTGGCAACCCTGTATATGGGCATGTCAACGGAAGAAGCGATCACCGCTTTGACCATCAACGCCGCCGCCGCACTGGACAAAGCCGATGTGGCTGGCAGCATTGATACCGGCAAATCCGGTGATGTGGTCATCTTGGAGTACCCATCGTATCATTATATTCCTTACCACATCAGCGTCAATACGGTAGAGAAAGTGATAAAAAGGGGCAACCTCGTGTATGATCAGGAAAAAAGGGGGATGATATATTGCTGACCGATTTGAAAATCACGGAATACCTGGAGAAAGCGGCTGAAGGAACGGCCGTTCCCGGAGGTGGCAGCGTCGCAGCGTTGAATGCGGCCCTTGCCGCCGGTCTTTCAGAAATGGTGGCCAATCTTACCATCGGCAAAAAAGGCTATGAAACTTCCGAAGGGGACATGCGAGATATCTTGCACAAAGCAACCGCATTGCGCGCAAAACTCACCGCTGCTATTGACCGGGACGCTGATGCTTACAGCAAGGTATTGGCTGCTTTCAAAATGCCGAAAGAAACCGATGCAGCCAAGCAATTACGAAGCCGCAAAATTCAGGAAGCCTTCAAACAGGCGGCCCTTGTGCCGTTGGAAACAGCCCGGGATGCAGCTGAGGTCATGGACCTGGCAGGCAAAGCGATCAAAAGCGGAAATAAAAATATGGTTACCGATGGTGCGGTGGCAGTCATGAACGCGAGAACAGCGGTATTGGCTGCATTATACAACGTGAAAATCAACCTGACCTCCATCAGGGATGATGAATTTGTCAAAATCTTAACCCGGGAAGTAAACGAACTGGAGCAGCAGGCACGCGATAAAGAGCGGGACATGCTCTCATATGTAAGCGTTTAGCGAATCTTCCGGAGTTCGCTGTCAGCATTCGACTCCGACATATTGCGGGGGAGCTATTTATGAAATAAGCTTAAAGATAAGGACGAATCACGAAAGCACGAAATTATAAAAATACGAAAGAAATTGAAAACGATAAAAGATGGAAGATTTCGTTATTATGGGGTGGTCAAAGATCTGGAATTGATTACGCCTTAGCGAATTGGATACGCTTAAAAATCCCTCGTCAAACTTCAGAGGAGGGATTTTTCCAGCGAGACAGCTTTGGATCAGAGGTTGCTCGGCAGCATCCGCCTGGGAGGCCCCGATTTTTTGTAAATGTCAAGTATCAGCTCGGTGGCGGCTTGAGCCGACTCACCCGTAATAAAAGGTTCACGATCTGTTTCAGCAGCCTTAATAAAGTCATTGATGAGCTGTGAAAATAGGTCTTCATCGGGTTCGAATTCAGGTTGTTGGGTCTGACCGTCAATGTTGCAGCGAATAATGTTTGATAGGTCGCAAAAAAGGTATCCATTGCTACCGGATATTTCAATGGTTTGTCTCGTCATACCTTTGCAGGCTGTTGAGGCTTGGATCATTCCTACGGCGCCGTTTTTAAATTCGATAACGGCATATCCGTGATCTTCAACCTCAATATCATGAAGAATAGTAAATCGCCTGGCTTCCAATACATCCTGATAGTCGCCTGCCAGCCATAAAACCAAATCCACCATGTGGCTCCCCTGCTGAATAAACGCGCCACCACCGTCAAGAATTCGGGTGCCGTGCCAGCTGGATTTTGTGTAGTACTCCGGTTCCCGATAAATCTTCATGGTTGCATCCACCACTAAAATGTCACCCAACATGCCGGTATTGATCGCATTTTCAATATATTGCAAATGATTATGGAAACGGTGTATATAAGCAACACCGAGTTTAACCCCGTTACGACGGCAGGCATCGATCATAGAATGTTGACCTCGACGTGATACATCCAATGGCTTTTCACAAAGACAGTGCAGCCCCAAATTAGCCGCAGCGATTACGCCCTCATGATGAAGTGCATTGGGAGTACATATAATCGCTGATTGCGGCCGGATTTCATTAACAACGGTCTGTAAATCGGTGCCGTAAATAGGTATCCCGTGCTGCTTGGCATACCGTCGCGTTCTATCAACGTTTCTGCCGACGACGGCTGCAACGGAAGCATGCTGCATGGTCGAGATTCTCTCAACATACCGCCGGCTAATGTAGCCCGGTCCGATAATCACAAAGCGATGCATGGTTGCCAATCAAAAATTTTTACTCTATATAGTGAGATTATTAGCACCGAAAACATAGCGAATGCGAAAGAAAATTAACACAAAATTGAATTCGCTGTAAAGAATTTAAGCTTGCTTGTTCAAAGCATTGGGGGTTGACCGAAACGTTTGCCGGACATGAATTGGTCAGGCGGTGTCTAACAGACGCGCAATCTGAGTCAGAAATGGGTACAATCAGGCAACTTACAGCAGGAATCAGTCTCATCAGCTGCATTTGGCTATTCGCTGGCTGCGCCGAGGTGGTGGTACCGGGGACCATTGCCGGAGGAGGGGAATATTATCGATACACCACTGCCAATGTTCCCAAAAAAACCTTCATCGGCAATGTCAGACAGGTCACGGCGGCGACTCAAAGTGCGTTAAAGAAAATGGACATTCAATATCATTCATTGAACCATGTGGATTCCGAAACCGAGATGACAGCTTCAACGGATGAGCTTGACATTACGATCACCATGAAACCGATTACTTCCACCACAACCAAAGTCTCTGTGAATGCCGTTAAAGATCACGTCATCAAAGACAAAGCCACGGCCGCTGAAATTCTGTTCCAGATCAACACCGAATTGGAACGTAGCACGTCACCGGATAAGGATTACCCCAAAGTTTTCGTTAAGAATAATTGCCATCAACCTATCGACATTATCGTCTACTATCTGGCCGGTAGAAATCAACCGGAAACCTGGCAAACCCGGGGCTGGTTTAACGTGGGTCCGGGCCAAAAGAAGCATGTCGCCGATACCCACAATCGGTATATTTATTTTTATGGTGAAACTCGGTCTGTGGACAAACTGACCTGGAGCGGAAATATTTTGCAATGGTTTGAAGGAAAACGCTATCCTTTTTTTAAGATAGACATGGGAACAGCGTTGATGGATTTCACCCAATCGTTCAGTTGCGACTGAAGATAAGCCCAATATCAGAGCAATCCAGCCGCTGCCATAATATCCGGCACCAATTCCTCTTTGCCGATGGCCATGATGTGCACGCCATCGCACATTTTCTCTTCATGGATGCGACGGATCATCCGACCGGTGATTTCAATGCCTTTTTTTATCGCCTGTCCTTTGGGAGCGGACGCTATTTCATCGATCAGTTCCTGGGGAACAAAGACACCGGCGATATTTTTATTCATGAAACGAGCCATGGGTGCGGAGGTTAACAGTATAATTCCTGCCAGAATTTTAGCATTGAACTGCCGGGCATAGTCCATGAATTCTTCAAATTTGTCCAAGTCATACACCGCCTGGGTCTGGATGAATTCGGCACCGGCATCAATCTTTTTTTCAAATTTGATCAGCTGGGGTTCAAGAGGATCGGCTTCCGGAGTAACAATGGCACCGGCACAGAACGACACCCCACCATCCAGGTCATTGCCGCCAAGGTCTTTACCGTTTTCCAATGTTCGCACCGTTTTCAACAACTGGCTGGAATCCAGGTCAAAAACACTTTTGGCCTCTTTATGATCCCCCAGAATTACGGAATCGCCGGTGAGACAGAGAACATTTTGTATTCCCCTGGAAGAGGCAAAGAGAAGATCCGCCTGAAGGGCCAAGCGATTTCGATCTCGGCACGTCATCTGTAAAATGACTTCTCCGCCCAAATCCTTGACCAGCATGGCGCCTCCCAGTGACGGATATCGCATGACCGAACTTTGATGATCGGTAACGTTCAGGGCATCGACTTTGTCTTTCAAAAGTTCAATATGGTGCTTGAATTTATCCAGGTTTGTTCCTTTGGGAGGGGCGACTTCACTTGTAACGACAAATTTGCCCGATTCTAAAGCTTCTTTGAATGGAGTAGGCATATGGTTATCCCTCTTCGAATTTAATTGGTAATCACGAAAACGCAAAAGCACAAAATTATAGTTTTCGTTGGGTACATTTTTCAGGCAACCCCGCGCAATACAACGCTTTATGCTAACTCTTGTAACTAAAATCAAGCTGCTGTCAGCTTGATTTTACCCGGCTTGGGCTCACCCAAATGATTGCGGGGTTTCTGATATTTTCTCATGGACTCGAGTCGCCCAAGCTCATTGAGCCGGTTGTAAATCAAGGTCCAAACACAGTCTTTGTTGACGTCGATTTCGCATTTGCCGTGATTGGTGCCCCCGCACGGGCCATTGACTAATCCCTTGTGGCAGTTTGTTACCGGGCAGATGCCACCGGTCTCTCCGATAATGCAGGTTCCGCACTGGGTGCAAATTTCGTCAAATGTCCCAAAAGACGTTTCTTTGCCGATAAACAGTGTATCCAAAGCCGGGATCACCATTTTTTTCAGCTGCCGCGCAATAGATTGCACGCCGAAAGCACAGGTCATGATCAACAACGTATCAGCCTGATCGATCTGCTCACCGAAATCACTTAAAAATTCCCGGGTCAGATTGTCGCAGGCAACCGGCACTACAGTGTTCCCGGTTACCAATTTGCCTTTTTCGGCAAGACGTTTCTTCATTTCCCTTACTTCAGGCTCACCTCCGGTGCGTGTGAGGGTCACACAGGTTCCGCAGCCTATGATGAAAACCCGATTTAATCTCTTCAGCAGTCGCTCAATTTCTTCTTCCGGCTTTTTTTGTGTGATGGATCGAATCATACCGCATTCTCCTCTTTTTCCAGATCGCAGCGGAGGCAGCGCATCGCCTCGCGGCGGCCTTCCTCCTCGTTAAATCCTTTTTCAACTTCACGGAAATCTTTTATACGTTGCCCGGCGTCTTCGAAAGCGACCTCGACTCGAGGTTTGTCCTCCGTGCTTTCCTCATCAAGCGCCAATCCCGCAGCCGTGTGACGGACGGACTTCTCATCCGGGATATACACCGGGCTATCGTCAGCGGATAGGTACTTGTTAATCGCAATGGCAGCGCGTCTTCCGGAAGCGATGGCACGGATAGCAAAGGTGGGGCCGGTAGTGAAGTCACCGCCGGCAAACACCCCGGGTACATTGGTGGCAAGCGTGTTGCCGTCGACTACCAGTGTTCCCCATAGTTCACGCTCCAGCTGGCTATCGGCGTCGAGAAAAGACATGTCGGCTGCCTGGCCGATGGAGATAATCACGTTGTCGGCATTCACAAACTGGGTGTCGTCAAGATCGCAGGTTGGGTTGAAGCAGCCCTCGTCGTCAAATACACAGACACAGCGGGTAAATTCGACTCCAGTCACCCGCCCGTTTTCCTGGGTGATTTTGCTCGGCGACGCCTCAGAGTTAATGACGACACCCTCGTCGATCGCTTCATCGACATCTTTTTCCCAGGCCGGCATCTCGTCTCTGGGCTCCAGACAGAATATATGCACGTCCTGGGCACCGGATCTGAGTGCGGTGCGGGCTACATCAACGGCAACGTTTCCGCCGCCGATGACAACTGTCTTGCCGCTAAGCGGCATCTTTTCGCCAGCGCGAACCTGGCTCAAAAATTCCAGACCGTAGTAAAGACCGTCGAGATCTTCTTCTTCACCGGGAATGCCGATGCGTTTGCTGGCCTGAGCACCGGCGGCAATAAACACAGCGCTGTAACCTTCGTTGAGTAAGTCGTTAAAGGTGTGTTTGGCATCAATGGGTGAATTGTAGCGGATTTCGACCCCGCGATTTTGAATGTACTGAATCTCATCTTCAATTACCTGGCGCGGCAGTCGGAATTCAGGGACGGCAATGCCGAGCATGCCGCCCGCCATGGACTGTGCTTCGAACACCGTGGTCTGGTAGCCCATTTTAGCCAGAAAGTAAGCGCACGTTAACCCGGCCGGACCGGCACCGACGATGGCGACCTTTTCCTCACGAGTCACCGGGAACGGATTTCTTTGAGGACCGATATGGTTATAATACCAATCGGAGGCCAAACGCTTAAGGGCGCGTATCGCTACCGGCTGGTCAAGTTCTCCTCGCCGGCACTTATATTCGCAGGGATGAATGCAGATGCGGCCGCAGACGGCCGGAAACGGATTGCGTTCACGAATAATTTCGACAGATTTTTCATAATCACCTTCAGCTACGGCTGCCACATAATTGGGTACATCAATGCCTGCCGGGCAGGCATGCTGGCAGGCGGAGATGACCATAGAGTCGCATACCGCGCCGGCACAGCGATGCTCCCTAACGTGATCCTCGTATTCTTTGAGGAAGTATTTAAGCGTGGAGATGGCCGGTTTGGAGCAGGCCTGCCCAAGGCCGCACAGGGATGCCTCAGTCATTGTCTCCCCCAGTTCCCGGATGGTGTCGATATCTTCCATGCGACCTTCGCCGCGTGTTATGCGCGTGAGGATCTCCAATAGCTGGGTGGTGCCCAGTCGGCAGGGAGCACATTTTCCGCAGGATTCAGACTGAGTAAAACTCAAGAAGAACCGGGCAATTTCTACCATACAGTTGTTTTCATCCATGACCACCATGCCGCCCGATCCCATAATGGCGCCCACCCGTTGAACGGTATCGTAATCGATTTCCAAATTCAAAAACTGAGCGGGCACACAGCCGCCGGCGGGTCCCCCCATCTGGACGGCTTTAAAGGCCCGGCCTTTGGGTATGCCGCCGCCGATATCGAAAATTACGTCTTTGACGGTTGAGCCGATGGGCACTTCCACCAGGCCGGTATTGTTAACCTTGCCGGCCAGGGAAAATATTTTGGTCCCCTTGCTGTCTTCGGTTCCGACCTCGCCGTACCAGCCTGCCCCGTTTTTAATGATCAGCGGAACATTGGCCCAGGTTTCCACGTTATTGATATTCGTAGGCTTGCCGTCAATACCCGCCTGGGCTGGAAACGGTGGTCGGGCCCGCGGCATGCCGCGTTGGCCCTCAATGGATGCCATTAGGGCCGTTTCTTCACCGCATACAAATGCACCGGCACCTAATCTCAGCGAAAGGTCGAAGTTAAAACCGGTGCCGAGTATGCTTTCGCCCAGAAGTCCAAGTTCATTGGCCTGTTCGATGGCAATGGTCAGATGATCTACCGCGATGGGATATTCCTCCCGGACATAGATGTAACCGTATTCGCTTCCCATGGCGTAGGCACCGAGCAGCATACCTTCCAGGACCGCATGAGGATCGCCTTCCAAAATAGCGCGATCCATAAATGCACCGGGGTCACCTTCATCAGCGTTGCATACCACGTATTTCGGTCGGCCCTTGGACTCTCGCGCAAATTTCCATTTGAGCCCGGTAGGAAATCCTGCTCCCCCGCGGCCCCTGAGCTTTGCCGATTGCACCTCATCGATGACCCGCTCGGGCGTCCATTTAGACAGTGCTTTGACGAATGCCTGATAGCCACCGGCCGCAATATAATGTTCGATGTTGGTGGGATCAATTCGGCCGCAGTTGGACAACACCCGGCGCTCCTGTTTTGCGTAAAATGGGATCTGACTGCGGTAAAAAATCGGCTGAAACGTTTTGGGTAAACGATAGGCCAGACGGTCGATCAGCTGGTTGCGTTTTAACGTCTGGGCGACGATCTCAGCGGCGTCATCCGGCGTTACTTCTTGATACTGCACCCCCAGGGGCTCAATAGCCATAACCGGGGCTTTGGCACAGAAACCGTGGCAGCCGGTGGCCCGGATCTCCACCTGTCGAGTGAGGCCCTGGCCTTTAACTTCGTCGTTTAAGGCCTCAAGAACTCCGGCAGCACCATATGCGCGGCAGCCTGTCATACACACATGCACCTCAATGATGCCCTCTTCTCTCCGGGATATTATCTTGTTGCGAAGCCACTCCAGCTGTCCGATGGATGACAGTTTCTCCATTTTTTTACTCTCTTCCTTATTTTTTCCGATACTCTCCCAGGACGCTGGTCACTTTGGGTGGGGAAAGTTTACCGAAATAGTCGCGATTGATCATCATGGTCGGTGCCAGAAAACAAGCTCCCAGACATGCTACGGTCTCAAGGGTAAACTGGTAATCTTCACTGGTTTCGCCTTCCTGCAGGTCAAGCTTCTGCTTCATTAATTTCAAAATGCTGCGTCCGCCCTTGACATGACATGCCGTACCCCGGCAAACCTTGCACACATATTTGCCTTTGGGTTTCAATGAGAACCCGGCATAAAACGTAATGACTCCCTGGACCTGGGACGGAAACAGGTTCAGTGCGGCGGCGATCGGTTCAATAGTCTCCGGAGGAATGTAGCCGAATTCTTCCTGCACATCCTGCAGCAGCGGAATGAGCCCCCATTTTTCGTGTTGATGTTGATCAATGATCGCATCGAGTTTGCCCAAATCGATTTCTGGTGGTTTCATTTACGCATTCCTTTTTTATACTTTTTCTATTTGAACCTGACACGTTTTCCATCCGGATGAGCCCGGCGTTGTCATGTCGCAGAGTTGGAAGAGAGTCATGGCATCATTATCATGATACCCGGTAGGCACAAAAATTTGACGCGATCCTAAACCCTCCTTGAAACGAACCTCTCTGGTTATGGAACCAAATCGCGAGCGGACAGTGACGGTGTCATCGTCATTTACGCCGAGATGTACCCCGTCTTCCGGTGAGATTTCTATTTTGCCCGCTAAATCATAACCTTGAATTCGTTCCGATGCCCGTGTCCGTGTACCGCTCCCCAGATGATATCTTAACGTTCCGATAATTGCCGTAAACGGATAGTCATCATCGGCTGAGGCTTCTTCGGTGGAAACCACCGGATAAAAAGAGATTAACCCGTCTTTACCGTTAGATTTAAAAAGGGCTTTCGCGCTGGTGATGGTTATCCAATCCTGATCGTCACCGTTGAGCGCCGCGTACATCGGTACAAGTTTTCGGATTTCTCTTCTAATTTCTTCTAAGGACCCATAGGGACTGCTGTTGCCCAGTTTGGCCGCCAGAAGGTCGAGAATTTCCCAATCCGGCTTGGCTTTGCCAGGGGGTGACACCACGGGATGAAAAGATTGGATTCTACCTTCTAAATTTGTAACTGACCCTTCCTTTTCGCTTATGGATGAACCCGGCAAGATTACATCTGCAATTTTTGCCGTTTCACAATTGAGAATATCCTGCACAACGAGAAATTCCAAATTTTTGAGGGCTTTTTTCAGCCTGTCGGGTTCGGGTAAGGCGCGCAGGGGATTTTCACCCATGATGTACAGTGCCTTCAAATTGCCCCTCTCGGCCGCTTCGATCATCCGTACCGTATTAAGTCCGGGGTCTGGGGAAAGTATGGTTTTCCAGTTCTTCTCCCATTCTTTCCTGGCGGCATCATTTTCAAGCGGCCGACGACCGGGAAGAAGATTCGGGGCCGCTCCCATGTCCATTGCCCCAAATTGATTATTTTCTTTGGCAATAATATAAATCCCAGCTCCGACACGACCAAGGCTTCCGGTCATCATAGATAGATTGAGTATGGCGCCCAGTGCATGCTCCCCATGTTTTTGCTGGATGACCCCATGGCCAACGACGATAGCAATTTTTTTCCCTTTCAGCATCTCAACGGTCTTCTTTATTTCTGATAGGTCCAGGTTTGTCACGCGACTGACCCTATCAATGCTAAGCGATGACAATCCATACCGAAAAAGGCTAAAGCCTTCGGTATACCTGTCTATAAATTTTGGATCATACGCTTCCTTTTCATGGAGCATCGCAGTAAAACCGTTTATCAACTCGAGATCGGTTTGGGGTTTGATGGGGAGCCAAATGGTCGAAAAGTTTGTCAATTCCGTTTTACGGGGATCGACAGCGATCAGCGGGATGCCGCGCCTTACGGCTCTTTTTAGATAATAGCTGACCACCGGAACGGAATGGTTGGGGTCTGCGCCCAGAACTAAAATGACTTCCGCTTTCTCAAAATCGGCAAGCTGATTTTTACGATATCCGCCATCCGTCTTGTCATCGAATACCTTCAACCGGGATTGCCCGAAAATGTATCCCCCATTGTCAATGTTATTCGTGCCAATTAGAACCCGGGCGATTTTCTGCAAAAGGTAATTTTCTTCGTTGGAGCATTTGGATGAACCCAGAAAGGCGATGCTTTGCGGGCCGTTTTCATGCTTGATTTCCATTAAGCGATTTGACACCTGCTCCAGGGCTTCATCCCATGATGCCGGAGCCAAACCCTGTTCGCCATCGTCGCTGCTGCAGCGCAGCACGGGACTGACCAGGCGATCGGAGGAGTTCAAAAAATCATGGGCAAAGTGCCCTCGAACACACAACGTAGCTCCATTTACACTTTCCGATTGGTGGGCCGGATTTACGTCCGTGATGCGGCCGTTAGCGGCACCCACGGCCAGGCGGCAGCCGACGGAGCAGAATCCGCAAATTGAAACCGATTCCCGCTCCGGACTGCCGACATAGCGGCTATTTTTAGCGGACAGAGCACCGGTCGGACACATGCTCACACAGGTTCCGCAAAACGTGCAATTGGACTGTTCCAGTGCCAATTCACGGGCGGTCGCGGGACGTGAGCCAAACCCCCGGTGGTTATAATCGATGGCGCCAACCACAACCAGTTCGTGGTCTGCGCGGATGCATTTACCGCAGAGAATACACTTGCTCAGATCCCTGATAATAAAGGGATTAGCCTCTTCAAAGGGCTTGTAATTGGGCATGTGGTAAAGATTCGGTTCACCGACCCCCAAATCAGCCGCGGCCTGACGCAGCTGACATCGGTTCCCCTTGCTGCAGACAATGCAGGATTCCGGATGTTCTGCTATCATCAGGCGGACAATATTACGTCGATGCTTGACAATGCGGGGGCTGGCAGTTTGAAGAAGCATATCCTGGGCTGCCGGGGTAACACAGGATGCCATGAGCCGTCCGGTTTTCTCGTCTTCGACCAGGCACAGACGACAGGCACCAAAGGGTTTGAGATCCGGATGGTAGCAAAGCTTGGGAATTTGAATTTTATTTTGCTCGGCAGCTTCCAGAATGCTGGTACCGGAGGGACATAAGATTTTCTTGCCGTCGATAGACAACGCGATAGTATCCAAGGGATAGACTCCTTTTCTACGGTAGATCTGCCAGTTGATCGGTTACGCCGTAAGCCGTTGATTTGCGAATTCATAGAGGCTCAACTGGCGAGCGGAACAGCTTAGGTTCATTTCAATTTTGCCGCATCCAGATAGTTTTTGAGCTTTTCTTCACCGCCAATCGTGATAATGTGAACCCCTTGGCACAGATCTTTGAGCGCGGTGACAATATCGGTAAAAATTTCAATGCTGGCTTTTTGTTTGTCCGGCGCGTGTGCCAATTTCTGGACAATCCATTCAGGGACCAGGCCGGACTTTAAATGGCGATTCAGGAATCGGGCCATGCCGGCAGTTCGCAGAATCATGACTTCTGCAATTACCGGTACGCCGAAAGTGTCTGTTCGTTTTAAGAATCTTGCAAATTGATCGACATCGAAAATCGGTGTTGTTAAAAAATAGCCGGTGCCGATTTTAATCATTTCCTCCATTTCTTTCATTTCTAAATCAGGAACATTTTTTCCCCATGCAGATTCGACACCAGAACCCAACAAAAATTCGGCCTTGCGCTCAAGCGTATCACCCTCAACGGTATGCCCTTCTCGAATGTGTTCAAGCACCGACTGTAATTTACCGGCATCCACATGGAAAAACATCATCTCCTGCAGACTGTCACCGGTGATGCGGTAATCCTCGGTAAAGACCAGCAAATTATCAATGCCGGCTTCATGGGCATTGATGAGATCATTTTCCAGCTGTAGCCGATTCTTATCCCGTGTGGTGGTCTGGTATATCGGTTCGAGCTGGTTTTGGTTTAGCAATTGGCAGGTCTTAATCGTATCACCGACGATTCCCTCAAAATCCACCTCAGATAATGACACCCCGTCAACACGTCCCCGAACCCGACTTAAGGTTTCAACCAGATCTTCGGGTTCCTGATCAATCGGCGCCTGGACTTCTGATGTGACCACAAATTTCTTTTTATTCAGAGCTTCTTTTAGCTTCATTCGAGCCTCCTACTCAGGTTAAGGATTTGAATCCTCTAGCGAAGTTCCAGTAGTCGAGCCACTTCTTCCTTCAACTGAGGCAACGGAAACGGCTTCGAAAAACAGGCGTCCGCACCATGGTCTTTCATCTTCTTGAATTTTTCTTCGTCCAGATATGCGGACAGCACGATTATTTTGGTATCTCGTGTATCAGGATTCTCTTTGATTTTGCGACATACGTCGTACCCTTTGATGTCCGGCATCATGATATCGAGAATCAGCAGGTGCGGTGCAAAGTGGGTGACTTGAAGTCCAGCCTCAAAGCCATCAGACGCGGAAATCACCTCATAATCAAATTCATCTTCTTCCAGTGCCTGAACAATCGTTTCAACGATGATGGGGTCATCGTCCACAACCAGGATCTTCTTTTTTGTCTCCACCGATTCTTCTTTTGGAATCGGAATTCCCTGCTTGGTCATGAAAACTTCAAGATCGACCTTGTTAATACGGCGATGCCCACCCACAGTTTTGTATGCTTTAATATGGCCGGAATCGATCCAGTTAATGATGGTTTTGGGAGAAACATTGCAGTACTGGCTGGCTTTAAAAACGGTAAGTACGTTCTCCATAGCGATCTCCTTTTTTCAGATTTTATAGAATTTATAGTAAATTACATTTTTATTGTTTGTCAATAATTTTTTAATATAGTGTTGATAATTTTTTAACTTATTATTATAAATGTATAAATTTTTAAAACCGATAATAAGAGCAATTGAATAAATTACAATTATTATAGATTTTATAGATATTCAAAGCGGATATCACATCTTGACAAATGTTACTATTTATGGTCTGTTTCGATCCCGAATCACCATATGTTGAGAGACGGAAGTTCATGAAAGCCGTGCGAGCAAAAACAGAGACGATTAACAATAAGGCAGGCCATGATACTGGCGCACGCGACCGGCATCAAACCCGTCGCGGTGCACTATGGGCAGAGCTTTTTCCAAGGATACTCATAGTCCTTGCCATAGGGATCGTTTTCTGGCCCGTATTCGGCCACCAGTTTCTGGCATGGGATGATTCGGTAGATGTTTATAACAATCCGTATCTTCAGGCAGCGTCTCTTGACAATCTGCTGCGCTTCTGGCGTTACCCCTATGAAAGTCTCTATATTCCGTTAACATATACGGTCTATGCATCGGCAGCTTGGGCGCCTTCATTGCTGACAGCGGCCTCAGCCGCTGGAGTTACTCCCGATCCACGGATTTTTCATAGCCTGAATTTGTTTCTCCACTTGCTGAGCTCACTGATAGTATGGCGCATCGCGTTGTTTCTCCTGAAGCGCACGCAACAAAAGCTGGTTCAACAGACGATTGCGGTCGATTCATTACCATTGACGTGGGCGGCCTGCGGTGGAGCCCTGTTGTTTGCTATTCACCCTCTTCAAATTGAACCTGTGGCTTGGGTGGCGGGCATGAAGGATGTACTATGCGGCCTGCTGTCGCTTGTGGCTGTGTGGCACTATATGAGGTATGTGGATGCAAAAGCGGAGCAAAGCAAGCCCTCGCGCTCCGCGTTGCATTACGGGATCGCTACAGGAGCATTCACCTTGGCACTCTTGGCAAAACCGACAGCCGTTGTGGTGCCGGTGGTGTTGTGGCCGCTGACTGCATGGGGCTGGCGGCACTCGTGGCGTGAGCATTTAGCCGGTTTGTGGGTGTGGCTTCTGATCGCCGTGGCATGTGGTCTGCTGACCCGATGGGTGCAGCCTTCTGCCGGTTTCGTTTACGAGCCACCCCTGTGGGCACGTCCGTTGATAGCGGGCGATGCGATTGCATTTTATCTCTACAAACTGGTTCTGCCCATCCGCCTTGGACCGGATTATGGGCGATCTCCCGAGTTTATGATGGAGCACGGTTGGCTGCTGCTTACCGGACTGGTGCCGTTGCTCCTTGCCATAGGAATATACGTAAAACGGAATCGACTGCCGTGGCTTTTCGCATCGGCCGGGATATTTGTTGCCAGCCTGCTGCCGGTTTTGGGACTGATTTCTTTCAACTTTCAGCGCTATTCGACGGTGGCAGACCGTTATGTCTACCTGGCCATGTTGGGTCCAGCGCTTGCCATGGCCTGGGTATTGACACGGCCTAAGAAACGCATCGCGGCTATAGGTGGCGCACTTGTATTGGGGCTTTTTCTGCTCCGCAGTACATGGCAAATTCCGTACTGGTATGATACACCAACGTTCTTCAAACACGCCCTGCAGATCAACTCCAATAGTTTCCTGGCCCATAATAATCTGGGTTTTGCCCTGGTTGAACAGGGAGAGCACGATGAGGCTATACGTCATTATATCGAAGCATTGCGACTAGAACCGGAATTTGGCAAAGCACATATGAACCTCGCCAATGCGCTGGCGCGTCAGGGCAAGTTCCAAGATGCCATGCCGCACTATACCGAAGCCATACGGCTGGAGCCCGCCTCTGCTAGTGCTCATAGTAACATGGGGGTCGCTTTGGCCGAGCAGGGACGGTATGATGAAGCGATATACCACTATAATGAAGCCTTGCGTCTGCAACCCAGGTCGGCCGACGCGCACAATAATCTTGGCGAGGCCTTGGCGCGTCAACGTAAATTCCAGGAAGCCATACAACATTTCAATGAAGCGTTGCGGTTACTGCCCCGCTATGCCAAGGCGCATAACAACCTCGGAATTGTGTTTGCAATTCAGAACCGTCCGGAAGAGGCGCTGGATCACTTTTCCGAAGCGCTTCGCCTGCAGCCCGCCTCGGCCAAGACACACTACAATCTTGCCGGTGTATTGTTACGTCAGGGAAAAGTTCAGGAAGCGGAAGATCACTACACAGAGGCAATCCGGCTAAAACCGGACTATACCAAAGCACACTTCAGATTGGGTATGGTCTTGGCCCGCCGAGGTGAGCTCAACAAAGCCATACATCATTTCTCCGAGGTACTGCGCATCGATCCTGACAATACAGCGGCCCGCCAGTTACTTGAGCGTCTCCAACAACTGGTCAAATCCTCAAACCATTCTCCCCCCCTGCAGTAAGCCATCAGTTGTTATCTTACGATGCTGTCTTGAACCTGCTTTTTTCGTCTATCAACCAGACCGCTGCGTCTGTTATTTGCTATATTATTATAACCTTTTCGACGGTTGGCTGCGCCTGTTCTCCTCTCCTTTTCGGTCTCCAGATTATACTGGGTTATTCTAATTACATCAGCCATATCGATAATTTCACAAGCAATATTCAGGGCTTCATCCAATTCAAAAATAGGCTCATTCGTGTTAAATCTTTGCTTGAGTGCCAGAAATCGTGGCTTAATTTCTTCCGGCAGGGTGTCGGCATCCAACTGCACTAAGTAGCGTTGAAATGCGTTAGTAATCTTTTCAAACATAGGAGCCTCACTGTTAACAATCATATCGAGGGCGTTTGAAAACGCACCGTATAGATTCTCAACTTTCATTTGTATGGTATCTCCGCGAGACATTTCCTCATGAGACAGCCTCTTGTGGAACGCGGGCAACGATTTCATATCCTTATCGACCGAACTGTTCTGCCACCGACGCCGCACGTCGATTTAATGCGTATGATTCACTACGGCAATCATGTATAATGTTCCACATATAGTATGTCAAGTATAAAATAACACAATATCATGTATAAACCGGATCATATTAAAATGCATTCATTTTATCAGGCGATCCTTTTTATTATGATTTCATCAACGGTGATGTCCAGTCCGGCGAGCTTCTGGAAGCAATAATGGCGGGCATCTCTATCAAGCTGCTCCGGGACATACAACCCTTTTTCCGTGAAGGCATCATCCACCATCATTTCAACGAAAACCGCAGCGCACTGGCCCGTCAAATATGTCTCATGGGTTAAGCTGGATTTCTTAAACGCGTCCATCAAACCCGGTGCATTGACATAGCAGTCAATCCTCATGGGCTTGTCTTGTTTGTGGCCCTCTACCCGAACCAGAAATGCACCTTCTTCCGTGACCAGTCCTTGATCAAGAATAGCCTTGATTTCATCCGAAAATTTTGGTGCCGGCGGGCACAATTTTAACACCACATCTCTTGGGATGATCTCTGCACCGTTAACCGTCACCGGATTATTGGACAGCAGCCCCATGTTATACAGTGATTCGGATAATACAACATGCGGTCCACCGTATTTGAACTCTACGTTCTTGACGCCCTTGAGCACTTTATCTGCCAGCAGCCCCATGGTCACCGGCTCATCATGTTCATGATCGACCATATAGATCTCTTGATCGATTCCCCTGAACTGCATCATTAAAGGCCGACTAAACGGTTTGTCTGCTACGATGGTTCCATTCTCACACCGAAAGGTATTATAGGCCATGTCCCCGAAGGCCACTTCCGGCGACCACCAAAAGGGTGTAAACTGCTTTGCCCAGACACCCTCATATATATAAATACCAATGCTATCACAGGTATCCAGCTTATCAACGGATTCCCTTGCGATAAGATTTGCCAGACCAGGCGACGACCCGCATCCGACGAGCGCCGTAAGTTCTTTGGCCTTGAATTTTTCATACCATTCGGAAAAAAGCAGCTGATAGCTTTCGACAAACCCGATTTCTTCCATGGGACCGGCCATATCCATATAGGACGCATTCACCGCCAAAGCAGCCTCCATAATAATCAGATCGAACTGCAGAGGCAGACCATTCACAACCAGGTCACATCCTTCAGCAGCCCATATCACCTTTTTCACATCCCGGGCGTCAAGCTGCATGGCTTTTGACTTTTTCAAAGAACCGCTCAGCTTTCTTGCTGCATGGATATCGTAGTCCGCACAAATAATTTCAGATACACCCGGATGTGTATCCATACGTTTTGCAATTGTACTTCCTTGGGCGCCAACGCCAACAACGATGATTTTTTTCACATTTACTCCTTTCGTTTATACTCCGAACTCATTGGCAACGTCGATGAGTGTTAGTCGGCCTTTTCTCCGGACTTATTTATCGAAATTAACTATTGAATCAAACTTAAATAGGCCTCACCTTCTAAAGTCAAGCGAATTTTTGCATATTAGTGTACAAAAAGACACTGCCGAATAGAGTCCAAAATGCTACGGCTACCCCTTGTCTAGATTTCACCTTTATCATTTTGCCTCATTTTAAATTGATGTAATTTATGGCTCCCCGGGGTTCCATCCAATTGTGGTTTGTTATGATGAAGGCAAAAATTTTGAAAGCTTGGTATCTTTTTGTGGAAATTACGTATACTATAGTATAATAGAATAATCATCGATAAAAATAATTGTATGAAATTTTTTACATTTTTTATTGGAAAAAATAACATACAATAATCCTAATAATCGATGCAAGCACTCTCTGTAAAATAGCTATTAGGTTTTAACCAACTGTTTTAATGTGATATTTTGTAATTGAACGCAACGGAGGCGATCTGCTGCCGTAATTCCTATCAGCGTCATTTCCCCAACTCGCTCGCCATGTAGCGCCGTTCCCCTGGGCTGCCGGCGACCAAATAACCGTTTGAAATATTTGGTAAGAAATTTGCATTCATAATCAGACAGAATACTCTTACTCTATAATCCGGTTATCTACAAAGCCCAATAGACGTCTCTTGGAATAGGCGTTGACGGTAATCCGCTTGGCGGATGGGTGACTGTCTGAGGACATAAGGGAGCGTTACATCAAACCGCATGACACAGGTACACTAGAGCACAACGCGCGTATATTCATCACTCGTGTATTGATCTTGAGGCCCTGTTTGCTGTTACGCTCCCTTATGGGCGAGTTTCACACCGCCGCCACGCGGGTGACCGTCAACCCCGATGTGACTTACCTGAGCTTTTAGGATAACCGCATTTTATAAGAATCACTAGATCTAGACATAAAAATCAGGAGGTGAACAAAAATGAGAATTCTTAACCCAGGAATAATTACGAAAGAAGAAGACGTATTCATCACGTCAATCAAGTCTACATTTAACTCAGATAATATCGGGAAGGTATTCAAGGATCAGTATAATTTGACATCAATTACGAGTACGGATTGCAAAGACGGGGATATCGTTGTTTACAACGAGCAGATTGCATTACAACTTGGATTTGAGGTGCAGGTTGCGTTTGCCTTGTTGATCGATAGGGGCGGTAATTATTTGGGCATCACCGATTCTGACAACGGCGCCACCGGTAACGTTGAAAGCGGCAGCGGCCAGGTGAATCTCATGGAATCCGATTTCATAAAAGGCTGTGAGAGGGAAATTATCTCCGTAATAGCAGCATCCCTGGAAAATGATACCCTGCACGAGCTTTTTGAAAAGGAATTCAGACTGAGTATTAACGGCAATCCAAAATTTAAACAAGGAAGCATTGTCGCTTACGAAAACAGTGTTGCCTACAAGTTGGAATATGATGCTCAGCTACTATTCAATCTGTTGATCGACCGGGCTGGTAACTATCTCGGCCCCGGACAAAAGGAAGAATCCGCGGAGAATCAGGAAGAAGAGACAACCGCGACAGACGATTACTCATCCGAGGCAAAAATAATTGCAACGGAATCGAGATTTTTTTAGACCAAAAATGGGCAAAACATTTGAAGCCTTAGAAAAATATTTTAAGACTAAAGATAGACCGGGGGAATATAATACGGGTGCTTTGGATGATCCTGCGTTTAGAATGATCAGGCCGGGTCATCCGAACAATCCACAGTCGAAAAATCCTGAAACAATCCAGGATGCTCGCGGGAAGGGCGTGCGTAGTGAAATTCCGGATGACCTTCTCGGTCGGTTTGAACAATACAAACTGCTGCAACCGATCGCCAAACAAATTGTACTAAATCTAAAACCCGGAGCAATACAACATATTATTAAATACAAATATTTTTTGGTTTTGCATGACTATCTTAAATATACCGATGGAGAGCTATTAGTCGCTGAGAATCAATTTTTCTATCGCCTCAATTTTAAATCCAAAGCCATTTTGCCCATTTTGCTGAACCGGCAGGGAGATCTAAAAAATTTTTTGCATAAAAACAAGCAACCCCGCGCTTGCCGGAATAGCCAAGCTGCACCATCTCATGTTTTAAATACCGATGTGATCAGGCAATTTGAATTGACGCTCATTCGGAATATGTTCGATGCTGCTGAAATGGACTCGGCTAGAAAGGTATTGACGGCTGTTTTCGATCTCACATTTTACGATGAAATTGAATGCAGAGGCGGGAAAATGGTCGTTTTAAACAGAGAGGTTGCCTATGAACTGATGATCGACGTGAACTTCGGATTTTCTATTTTCTTGGATGAATACGGTATATTTATCGATGTTACAGCAGCCGACGCCTGCGATGTATCGCAAAGAGTGATCGAGGATTATTTAATCCATCAGAGTTGGTTTCCGTCCATAAATATATTCAAAAAGGAGACGACCGAATTTGACACCTCGTCAGCTGCTAGAGCACAAAAATTAAGGAGGGCGCACCGTGGGAAGAACATTTGAATTGCTACGCCGAGCCGAAGCAAACCTTGAAAATCGTCAAACACGAGATGAAATTTTCGATAATTTGCAATTTCAGTTAAACGAGCTCGGAGTAAACGAGGAGCACCTGTCTAAGCAGAATTTATCTGAAATTAGAAGCAGTCTCACAAAACTGAACGCCTGTATCAAAAATCCGCTTTCTTTTTTCAATCTGAAATTTGGCAATGGAAGCCATGCGGGAACGGAATACAGGCCCAAAATTCTGCATACGCTCCTGAAGCTCAAACGCTTTGCATTAATGCGCTATGACATTTTGGTCAACCGGGAAAAATGTGTAAAAATAAGAATAATCGCCAAAGAAATAAACGATCAGGGTATCCGATCCGCCATCGAAAACAGTCTGTACCAATTAGAACTTAAAGATCAGATTGTGAAGAAAGAATACCTGAAATTAGATCAAATTATGGTGTAGAGGGCTTTATCCCGCGTAAAAAAGGCTGGATAAAGCTATAAGACAGCAAACGTTAGAACCACTTTTAGCATATTTTAGTCAGGACTTACGGCGTAGTACGTCTTCAACGGCCTCAGCGATATGCTCTGCTGACAGGCCGTATTTTTTTAGCAATGCCAAATAGGGTCCGGATTCGGCAAAAATATCACGAATGCCGATGCGTTTCATTGGTATCGGAAAGTTCTCTACCAATAATTCGGCAACAGCACTGCCCAAACCACCGAAGAACATATTATTTTCTGCGGTAACAATGGCCCCTGTTTCATGAGCCGCTTGCAAAATTGCTTCACCATCCAGCGGTTTAAGAGTATGACAATCGATGACTCGCACGTTCAATCCCTTTGCGGCTAGATGCTCGGCGGCAACCAGCGCCTGCACCACCAGGTCACGGTTAGCGACGATGGTGGCATCGGTTCCATCGCGAAGCGTAACGGCCTTACCAATCTCAAAAGGGTAGTCCATATCAAAAAGAACCGGCACGGGATCGCGGGTAAAACTAAGATACACCGGCCCATCATACTCTGCGGCTGCCCATACCGCCTGCTTGGTGGTAGTTGGATCTGCAGCGGCAATAATCGTAGAACCGGCGATCGCACGCATAATTGACAAATCTTCCTGTCCCTGATGGGTCACTCCGTCCGGGCCCGGTGTAATGCCACCGTGGCTGGCGGCGATTTTAACGTTCAGATGTGGATAGTGAATGCTGTTACGCACCATATCCAGGGCCCGCATACTGGCAAAAACAGCGTAGGTTGTGGCAAAAGGGATGAGACCGGTGGTTGCCATGCCTGCTGCGGCCGCCATCATGTTCTGCTCGGCAATGCCGAAATTAAATGAGCGCTCCGGAAACCTTTCAGCAAATAAATTCGTCTTGATTGATTTCGAGACATCGGCGTCAAGTACGACAACATCGGGGTTTCTTTCTCCAAGCTCAAGGATGGCCTCGGCATAGGCGTACCGCGTCGGCTGCTGAGGGGCGCTGGTAAACAGCTCTTCTGATGTCAACAGAGAGATGACGTCTGGACGCACATAGTGATAGGGTAATGGATGATTATTCACGGATACACCTCCTGATCTCTTCCAAGGCCTGATCGGCTTCATCCTGCGCGGGAGCCTTGCCATGCCATTCGCATACGTTTTCCATAAAGGAGACTCCCTTACCCTTGACTGTGTTGGCGATGATCATCGTGGGCATCCCCTTGAATGTTTTGGCACCTTCCAGGGCCTCGACAACTTGCTCCATATTATGACCGTCGATTTCCATTACATTCCAGCCGAAAGCCTGCCACTTGTCGGCAACCGGATCTATAGGCATGACCTCATCCACGGCGTAATCGTTTTGCAGGTTGTTGTAATCCAAAATAGCGGTGAGGTTGTCCAGTTTCCACTTGGCAGCCGCCATGGCAGCCTCCCAGATCGATCCCTCCTGCGATTCTCCATCCCCAACAATTACCCAGACATGGTATTGCTTCTTTCGCAATTTGCCGCTGAGCGCCATACCCAGACCGGCCGACAATCCATGCCCCAGAGAACCGGCCGTCATGTCGATACCCGGGGTTTTATTCATGGTTGGATGTCCCTGAAGAATGCTGTCGAGCTGGCGCAACGTGCCCAGATGGGACTTGTCGAAAAAGCCGCGCTCGGCCAGAGCAGCATACCAAACTGGACAGGCATGGCCTTTGGATAGAATGAAACGATCTCGATCCGGCCAGCCGGGATTTTGGGGGTCTACACGCATCAAGCGGAAGTAAAGCGCGGTGACAATATCCGCTGCCGAGAGTGATCCTCCCGGATGACCGGCCTTGGCGGTGCATATCATGTCAATGATATCGCAGCGAATGGTGGCCGCCATTTTTTTGAGGTCTTCAATGTCCATGGGTGGTTGATCCATTTCCACTATTGCTCCTTTACTCTGATTTTACTAGCGCACGTTATTTCAGTTGAAAAATATTCTTTTCGATGAATTGCCAGGTTCGCAGATAATCGTCTTGGGACAACAGTCGCTCAAATTCGCTCCGATCCAGCTGATCCAGCCGCTTCCATATGTTATTGGACATCCGGCTGTTTGCTTCGAAAGTTCCTCTGATATCCCAGCGAGTCGGCGAGGTGTCGGATGTAAGATAGTCCTCGTATCCGTACTTTTTCAGATAATAAAGAAATTCAACGTATTCCAGATAATGTTTTGTCCCGCAAAAATAATCCCAATCCCATTTACCATCGTTGTCA
>Ga0209536_100000680_pt1 | contig 55597 bp, 33 predicted proteins | sample DeeMarSeWOR28_12_FD_187461 | JGI IMG/M metagenome (GOLD analysis project Ga0209536, IMG submission 187461) | Marine sediment microbial communities from White Oak River estuary, North Carolina - WOR-2-8_12 (SPAdes) (version 2) | ecosystem: Environmental > Aquatic > Marine > Intertidal zone >... | reverse complement strand
ACGCCTCTTCAGGCGTCATACAACCTAAGGTTGAATACAGAAAGGAAACGGTGCATGACTATCTCTCGCATGCTAGAGGTTATTTCTGGAGGTAATTGTGTTAGAGTATCCATATGAGCTAGAGTTGCTGGCCTTGCCTGGGGTTCTAGTGTTTGTAGAGTCTGAACCTGTGCTAGAGTTACTATCTGTGCTAGAGGTTGGTTTTGGTATTGTGTTTCTAACTTAGCTAGAGGTTCTATCATTACAGGAGGTTGTATAGGTGCACGACTATTACTTCCCTGTTTTCATTACCCAATGAAAAATTAAAGTAGAAAGGGGTGAGAGCCAGTGGCTCTCATTATGTGTCTTGTTGACCTAATAGTGCGTTACGGTCCAAGTCGTGTCGCCTGTCACTCGCACCCAGAATCCCTGGTTGTGGAATATGTTCTCGGTTCCGGCCGGTGTCTTCAGGTGGTACGGAGTTGTCAGGTCTTCCATGAGCATCTCTGCGTATAACGGACAGTTGGCTGTCAAATGAGCCATTATCGTTGCCGTGTTCGTTATCCTGGTTGAGAACGGATTGGCAACGAAGTTCCAGCCGTCGTAGAGCGTGATTACCTGGTCCTCGATGTAGCCAGCAGTGGCAAACCTTGTGCTTGCCCCGATGAACATCCAGAAGCCCTCGTTGGTGTCGATGTTTGTCATCGTGTTGGCCGATGCCGGTGCTGCCGGGTTGTACGAGTGCCATGTGTCCGTGAGTCCGTTATATTTCCTGAGATACTGCATGCTTGCCGGCAATCCCTGACCGTTGATGACGTTCCCTATGGACGTGTCGCTCATTGACAACGGATTGCCAAGCATGAACCAGTCCGGATCCCTTGTGAATACGCTCTGGGTTGAACCGTATTTCGCCGCCTGTATGGTTGTCCTAGTCTCGTGACCGACCACATCGAACGTTCTCAGCTGGTATGTGTACGAGTTCGGGTTGTTGATCCCGATGTTCGGATGGAGTACGTCAGTGTTCAATCCCGGATACAGGGTCGATATATACAGGTCACCCGTTGGATCGAAACCATTCATTCTCCACCAGACTTCGTAGCGATCGAGGTCAGTGTCCGGTGGTGCGGTCCAATATACCCTCACGCCAAGGCCTTCGAGCTCGGCGTAAATGCTCGTCGATTCGGCCGGGGCCGTGGAGTCTATCTCGAAGTTGGCAAGACTGCTGTCCTGATTGCTTGACGGGAACGTGTCCCAGACCTCGACCATCACCTGCACCTGGTCCGAATCTATCAGCGCGACCGGGTCCCAGTTGTACACACAGTCCATCGAAGTGAAACCGGTCAGTCCAGTTGCAATGACGTTCGGGAAGGTCATACCGCCGTCTGTTGAGTAGAAGAGGTTCACGGTCAGAAGCGGGAAGTCGTCCTGGTTGTCGCTCATGTTCCAGTATATCATCTTGGAAGAGCCGCCCATCCAGAGCTCGCCTCCGTCAGGTGAGGACAGGTCCACGTTTGGTGGTGCCGGGGGTCCTGATATGACGTAGAAGTCAATGGACTCGAAACCGCCTGTGTTCGCATCACTGTCGTTGGCCCTGACGTACAATGTATGTTGTCCCAGTGCGTGACCTGCGTGTATCAGCATGTCGATCTCAGCGTCCTCGAGCGGTGAGTCAAAGGTTCCGTCAACAGGCGACATCATACCGATGAAGTACTCGGATGTCGTACCATCCAGGTATAACTCCACATCCGCGATGTTGGAGTTGCCCTTGAACCTGTCATCGGCGGTCGCTGTGATGTGCAGGTAGTCGCCCCTCGCAACCGGTATCGGGCTGGGAGTCACACTTCCCGCCCAAATCACAGGCCCGAGGTCGTCACCGCCTCCATTCTGGACAGTGAAGTTGTTGTCTGACACATCGAAACCTTTCAGCTGGGTTCCGTAACCGACCACCTTGACGCGGTAGTAATCACCGTTAGGGAAGTCGAGCCCGGGACCGTAGACACCGCTTGTCGCAGTATTCCAGGTCCATTGTGTCGGAACGGTTGGCAGACCTGTTGCCACCTCCTCGTACGATTGACCGCCATCCTGGCTGATCTGTATGTCGAAGCTGAGTGCGTTGGCTGAGTTCCAGGTGATCACAACGTTACCGCTGACGGTATTGCCGCCATTCGGATATGTGACCGTGATGTCGGGGTGGTCCTCGCCGAACAACCACTGGATTGTCTCGTCAGCGACCGTTGCCCTGTCTAGGTCCAGGTCCTTGCCGAAAACGTGTCCGGGCAGTCCGTAGGTTCCGTCCTCCTGGATCATGGCGTGGGCGAAGCCCTCGTAGGCACACTTGAAGTCGGCACCTTCATAAGTGCTTCCGCCTGAGTCGCCGCCACCCGCGTTCCTGTTGTAGGCCCACGGTGCGGGAGAATCTCCACCTCGGTCGTTGGTGAGGTCGTCAGGCCAAAATCTGGTGGCCCCGTAGATATCCTGCTCAAGGTCCAGAGTGGCTCCGAGTCCCGGGTAGGCGCTAGAGATAGCATGGGCCGTTCCGACCAATCTGAACGGTGCTCCCTCGTTTCCGCCTCCGCCGTCTGCGTCATCCCTCCTGAACCTGGAATGTAGATGAGCCTCGAACCATGCCACGTCCCGATCGGTCCCAGTGATATCGCACATGTCCCAACCAACGTCCTGGCCGGTCTGATACCAGAGCTGCTGGCCCGGTTGGTTGACCCAGGCCTCTATCACGGCCCTTTCATCAGAACCTAGCTGCGGATATCCTTCACCGACATCCCAGTAGACCAACTTGGCAGTGTTCAACGCTGCCACAGACGGAAGTCCGTACTTCACGGTCTCCCAGACCACGTATGACCAGCCAAAGTGGTCCAAAGATAGCTTCCAATCGTTTACCTGTTGTTCACTCGATTCAAGGTCGCTGTGCTCCTGAACGATAAGCACGTCAGGGTCGTTGATTGTTGTGAACATGTAGTGCGTTCCGCCATTGGTATCTCTGGTGGTCACACCGCCAATACTGACGGATTCGACGTCAAAGTAGTAGTCCTGGAACGCGTTCAATCCGGATATCACGACGGAGTGGTTATACACCAGGTCACCGTCGAACGGTGTGATCATACCGAGAGCCGTTGTTGCACCGTAATAGACCTGGCTTGATGCCGGTACGGATGTGTCCCAATAGACTATAGCCGCATTGTTCGTGATGTCAGCAACCCTCACATTATAGATGCCGGGTCCGCTCACATCGGTCGCGGCTATGGCAACAGAACTGTGCAGGGGTGCGCTCTCGTTGTAATAGACCGTTATCTCACCGCCGTTCTCAATGCTGATGAAGCTGTTTGAAACGATTGGGTCCAACAGATCGGTCGTAATGGTGCCCACGAAGCGCCTAGCGTTCACGGAAACCTCTGTGCACACGACCTGCTCGAAATCACCGGTAGTGCTGTAAACGTCTACTGTCACGGAGCCGGTCTCGTCGTAGTCCTTGACCTCGATCGTGACGGTGTCACCGTTTGAATAGACGTGCTTGTCCATCTTGACCCAGCCGAAGCTGTTATCGAAATCACCGGTCAAGACCAGGGCATACGGCTGTGGTCCAACTGCAATGTTGTCTGCATACACTCTCACCGACCATGTTCCGACCGCTGGTGTATCGACGAGTACGCACTCGACGTTGTTCACCGTGTCCCAGCCGGCTGGATGGGTGGAATCAGACTCTCTGCTGGATGAACCGTAGTTGTTTCCCCAGTAGGTTATCAAACCGTTAGGCGCAGTGACTAACAGGTGCAAGTCGTTGACAAGTGAACCTGCAGTCGCCTTCGAGCCTGGATAGTCCGTCCAGGTCAATGTGATCTCCAACGGGTCAGCGCTGTCAGCGACTGAGAACTCGTAGTCCCTATACTGGCCGGTAAGAAGACCGACCTGGTTATCATCGATCTCCATCTCCCTTCCCCCGTTCTCACTGAAGAAGTAAAGGGAGTCGCCGATGTCGGTCATGCCCCAGCCCTGGTCGTTGTTCGGGTAATCCATTGTGTGAAGACCTAGTTGGTAATCATGCACGTTGGCACCTGATCCAGAGGGTGCATCCCTTGCACCGTTGATCAAACATGCCTTGACCAGCGCCGCGCTTGGCGTGAAGGCATTGGCCGCCAGGGGTGATGCTGCTGTAACGGGGAAGAAACCGTCCTGGAAGTACTGGTAGATCAAGGTCGTGGCACCCATGCAGACAGGACCTGATGTTGAGGTCCCGGACATGCTGGCGTAACCTGTGTCAGCGTTTCCGTCCCTGTTTCCGTCCCCGAATGCGGATGATACTGAACCATCAGAGCATACGTCAGGCTTCAGCCTGCCGTTCTCGAATGAGGCGTAGTAGTCAGCCGGGTCAGTGTAGTCCGGGTCATAGGACTGTGTCGGTCCGAAGCTGCTGTAGCTCTCCATGTTCTGCCAGCTTCCTCCGGAGTTGTGTGCACCGACCGAAACGATGTTCTTGGCGGTTGCCGGCGGTGTCACGGTTGCACCATACGGGTACAGGTCTGGCCTGTCGTATGCCGGCTCGGTACGGTCGTTTCCGGCCGAGAAGAATATCAGAAACTCCTTGTTCTGCCACATGAACAGGTCGGCGTTCTGCGCGTCCTCGCTGTAGGTTCCCTCGGAAAGAGTTCGGGAATCCTTAATGGTGTCGCCATTGCTGTCACGTCCGACATGGACGCCCCAGCTGTTCGACGAAAGTCTTGCTCCGTCATTGTACTGGATCTCGAACATGTCCTTGAGGTCCTGCGGAATTCCCCTCAAGGTTTGGTCGCTGGCACCAATGTCGTGGAACGATATCTTGGCGTTGTAAGCCATTCCGAACCTGTTGGAATTGGAGCCTCCCACGTAGTCGCCGTTACCGCATGCGTAACCTGCTGTGTGTGTACCGTGCTGGCTACTGGCCTCGTCAACTGCATTGTCTGCCCACTGCTCATACCTTACGACTTTCCTGTGTGATGGGGACGGGCCCGTCCAGTCATCTGCTCCACCCCAAGCGGGGTCCCTGAACTGGTTGTGGTCCGTGTCCAGTCCGGTATCGGATGTGGCTACGATCATGCCCTCGCCGTGAAGGCCTGCATCCCAAGCTGGTGTGCTCGATCCGTCCTTGGACTGCTCATAAACGTTGGCGGTAGCCAGATGTATCTGGGACGGGAAGTAAGGCGAGATGTACTCAACGTTGTTCACGTAGGAAAGGGCCTGGATACCCAGGTAAGATACCTCTGCCCGGACTGTTCCGGCTGACTCGGAAATGCCTAATAGATTCCCTCCACTTTTTGAGATCATGGCCGCAACATTGTACGGGTTCTCTCCCTCGTGAACATCAATGGTCACCGCAACCTTCGGGTCCTCGCCGATGACCGAGGCCCTGTCGAACAGGCCCTGCCATTTTATAAATGCCAAGGCGTCCTCTGCGAAGAACCCTTCGATCAGGTTTATGTCCTTTAGCAATGAGCCCTGGATCTTGTATGCCGGCTGATAGATGCCAACGTACTGCACGAAGTCCAACTGCTCTATTACCGCCTTTTCGTCATGGCTCATCTTGGCCAGGAAGGCGTTGTATGGAACATAGATACCCAGCTCGGCACCGAGTTGTCTTAACTTTGCCTTGTACATCTGTTTGACAGCGTCATTGAATTGTACGATATACCATCCGTCAACACGGCTGCCGTATTCGTCGATTGTCAGTTCTGGCGCGATGTTCTGCGGGCCCACGTTAACGTCGAATTGTGCGGCTGCCAATTTGATAGTTGGGTTCGCCTTGTAAAAATCAAACTCGATCGGAGCCTGCTGGACTGCCGGTTGTTCAGGATTCTCACCGACGGTGATCATGATTCCCAGTGGGACTAACATAGCCAATGCTAATACTGTCGCTAATACTTTACTCACAAATCTTTTTTTATTTCCTATTTCATTTTCCATAGGATTATCCCTCCTCCTATTCTTTTACCATTTCGCAATAAGGATGTACTGTTGCCCACGTACAACCCCGAGTTAATAGGATATATACAAAAGGTCATATTTAGGGATTATGGTAAAGATTATATCAAAGAATATTATCCATTTTATACATTATGTCGAAAAAGCGAGGGAAAAAACCCAGTCGACAAAAGGACAAACCTGATGAAAAAAAAGTGGCGAGAATCACAATAGTCATATTTTCGGTCTTGGTGGTGGGGATATTATTAGTTTCACTTTTTTATTTAAGTCCTAATAAAAATATCCTGAAGGATCCGGGATTCGAGGAGAATTCCTCCGAATGGGTATACCTTCATTGGTCGCCCGTCTGGGAGTCTTTCACGATAAGCACTTCACAATCCCGGAGCGGCGCGCAATCCGCATTCTTGCGGCTGCGGGGGGATGAGACCTCGCAGGACTCAAAAATAGTGGGGGTCGTGCAGGATATCTATCCCGATCAGATGCCCAGAAAGCTGAAAGGATATTACTATGTTCAAAATTGGGTCAAAGGTGCTGACCTTCAGTACATACAGTGTGCGATAATGGCATTTGACGTACCCGGTTATGCCGATGCCCCGCTTCAGATAAGATACATATTATCGGGCATTGATTCAGAACCGTTCTATCTGGACAACGCAAAATACATCTTCATATCGGGAGACCAGCCCAGTCAGGCTGAATGGGTTTGTTTCGAAAGAGGCCTTCTTGATGATTTCAGACATTCGTGGGGTTTCATTCCAGAATTCTCGATGATGAGGGTCGTGTTCGAGGTCAGGTATGATGGTATACCGTTTACTGACTGCGCGGCGGACATATATTTTGATGACGTATATTTAGGTAGTTAATAACACTAACAGAACAATTATATATATTGATATTATCTCTTATGTTGGCTATAATTTCATTATCGGTAAAGAGATGGAGGAAGGCACATGCAGAGGTCAACTGGTAAATGTTTGGTTACTGTATTCATAACCCTGATGATGGTTATCACTGTAACCCAACCGATTGTGAGCTTTGTTGGGAGCGATGGACAGTCAGACGATGTTCTGGACGCATATCTGCCGGAGTACATGCCCGGTCAGAGCGGCAAACCCGACCAGGGTGAGCCCTCAAACGCAGAGAAAGGCATCTATGATTTCGCTTCATCGATTAGTCCTAAAAGTAAGCCAGGGAAACTGGAGAAGGTCGTCATAGCGACCACCAATATAGGAAGCGTAGCAACCCTTCTCAAGGATTATCGTTACAAAGGGTGGATCGGTACCCAATCCACCAATACCAGGGGAATAGCATTCCCAATCCTTGAAGTACCTGCTGCGGCCTTGAACGAGCTGGAAAGGCTTCCCTGCGTACTGGGAATCTACGATTACAAAGAACCCACCCCAACTTCGAACACGGACCAGATGATCTCTCTATTGAAGGAATATTCCGAACATGAGACGATGGACCAATCAGAGAACGTGAACTCGGATACCTTGTATCACGGAGCCGAGGACGCATGGGTGAACGGGTTCACGGGTCAGGGGGTGAACGTAGCAACGATCACAGCCGGTTGCGACTTCGGACACTATGAACTGGCCGGAAGACAGGCTATGGTTGACGACGATTTCATCTTCTCCGTGACAAACGAGGTGGTCGTCGCAACGACTGACACCGTCGTCGATAACAAGACCAGGCTGCCGATCCCCGACTATTACCTGGTAGACAACGGCAATGCGCTGGTTTATCTTAACTCCAACCTCATGACAAGCGGATATATACTATACGCGAACGGTACGTTATTGTTCACGGACCCGATCGCTGCTGGCTCGGAAGTAACAGCCACTTATACTTACTGGTCTCCATATTTGAACTATCCGATCGCCTTTGACCCGACATCGATGACCGAGTACCTGACGGAAGGACCCAGGAACGGCCTCATCACACCCTCGGATTCCTGGTATGTGAATACCAGTTCTACCGACCTCCATGTATATCACACCATAGAAATGGATGGTGTTAACGACTTCTGGGAAGAGACCAATACCCATGGCTCGTCCGACTCGACCTATCCTCTCTCAATGACCTCTGAACTGAGGAGCAGCGATGGTTTGGGCGACATGAAAGCCAAAGAGCTGGACCTCACGTCACTCTTCGTGACATCCGACAGCGAATACTGGTACATTGGATTCGATGTGACACCCGAGGTTGTCGGTGATGGCGAGTGGCATAGGGAGTTCGATGTCAAGTACGGCCTCTACATCGACACCGTCGCCAACTCCGGAGGTGACATAGACCCATTGAACAACTACGTTAACACCACTCCGGCAAACGAGCCGGAGTTTGCCCTGTACATCCATCATACAAGCGTAAACTGGGGAGTTCGCGGTTCGAGTGTAAACTGGGGAGTGAACGATGAGGGCCTGTGGAGCAAGAACCTGACCATAGTGAACGCATCGGACGCGAATGTCTGGAGCAAGAACAATACAGTCTCCAACGCGTCCTTCTACTCCTGGGACGACGGTTCGTCCTCATGGAGTGATTTCATTATCACAGAGGATCAGCCATTCAATGAAACCGTGGGGATAGGACCCACGGCCGGTAGCTCCATGTTCGAGAGCCAGGGCAAGAGGTATCTGCAGCATGAAGGTGACATCTTCGAAATATTGGGTAACGGTTCGGTGGCCAATTACATATGGTATAATCAATCTGGTTACGGGGTCGTACATTTATCAATGGTGAAGGGGCAGCAGGAATTCACAGGTGAGTTTATTGAGATATCAATACCCAAGAAGATGCTGCCCAACGTCGACGACATGTCCCTGATACTCTTCACCACGGGGAAGGGGAAATCACAACCGCAGGATTCCTGCCCCCCAGATGTCAACGTTTGGAATGATACCGCTCACCTTGAAGCTACAGAAATAGTCACTCTTTCGAACTTCACTTTTGTCAATACACCGCCGATGTATATTGTTGACGGGATAACGAGTCAAAGTGGCAATTATCACATCGGATTGCACCCTGACCAGAACCTGATCACAAAACATTTCGGTCGGCCTGTCGCGGTTCTCCTCACCGATCCATATGAGGACGGTGTTTATGACACGGTATATGTGGACCTCGACAACGACAAGAACTTCTCGGACGAGCATCCTGTCCAGGCCTTGAGTGCTCACAACGAGACTCTTGGGTTGGTACCGAGCAACGGTACTGTAAGATTGGAGAACAGCACGATTATACACGGCGGTTCATATTATTCACTGTATAACGAAAGAATCGACGAGGAAGTGATAGAAGAAGCCGATGGCCTTGAAACCCTTTTAAGGCTGGAACACCGTAACATCATCGACGCGCCCATCCTCCAGTGGAATATCAAATCCGGTAACAAGGTCAAGTTTTTAAATAAGACAGATAATTATACAATTGACAGTATTAATGGCACCATCGAGCTCTTCGAGGCCTTGGAGCACGAGGATGTGATTATTGCTCTGAATTACACTTACAAGGCGGAGGCCTATGAGCAATATGCTTTGATAGACTTCATGGGTGCCAGAAGGAAGATGGAACTAAGAAGCTGGATCGCGAGCAAGGACCTGGATACGGATGGGGGTGAAGGAGACGAGATGGAATATCCGGACCTTTCCGGTGGCATGGTCTATTTCATAGGGGACGGCATCACACCGTTACCTTATTCGGATATCATCACCGATAGAAGCGGTGTTATCGAAAGCAACAGGATCCCCGGAAACGGAGAGCTAATCGCTTTCTTCGGCGAGTTCGATGCGGATTCGGTCCAAGGGACCGAGGTCGCCTCGATGATCAGCGGGGTCGGAGCCGGGATCGACGGCAACTCCGTGAGATTGATCAGGGGCATGGCCCCCAATGCAAAGCTGATACCGGCCAGAGGGGGCAATCCGTTCCAGGCCTGGTATTATGCGGTCGAGGGTTACGACGGAGTCATCGGCAGTCCTGACGATGCACAGATAGTAGCGGTGACCAACAACTATCCAGTAGACACGGCAGGCTGGGACATATATACAAAGGCGGCCAATTACATCGGAGCATATTACTCCGAAGGCAGGACCTGCTTCGTTGCAGGAACAGGGGCCACTGGTTATGGCTACGGGACCGCGGGTTCCCCGTCCTCGGGGCAGGCCGTCATCACGGCCGGGATCGGCACGCAGTTCGATTACAGGAACTATAATCCTGGCGCACCGGTACTTCTGAACAGAAGGTACGCGGACAGCGGACCCAACCCGATGCACGGTGATGTCCTGCCATCGTCCAGCCGAGGGCCCAACATGCTGGGAGAACCGGTACCGGACGTCATAACGGCCGGAGCTTTCCTGTTCGGAAGCACGCCTTTGAACATGGACCAGGACGCGACAACCCCGTCAGAATTCGATTATTACGGCGGGCAATGGGCCTGGGACCTCTGGACGGGTGCCGCCTTGTCATCTGCGTCCACCGCCGGAATCATGGCCCTCATATATGATGCGTTCTATCAAGCGAACGGAAGGTTCCCGGACATCGCTGAGGCAAAGTCCCTTATCAGGTCCGGTGCCGACAATCTGAATTATGACATATTAACCCAGGGCGCCGGATGGACCAACGCGGACAGGTCGACACAGCTGGCGAACGGAATGGACGGCCTCTACCTCGACAAAACGTATTGGGTTCCCGGAGATTATCGGGGTGTCAAATACGAGGGTTTCGTCAAATTGATGGAACAGGGCGAGTCCGAGACACAGACCTTCACCATCAGCAATAAGAATCCATCCACTGCCTCCGAGGTCAAGATAGATGACGCCGTCTTCAAGAAGATGGGCAATTATTCATTAACGATAAATGTTTCAAAGACATATGATGATAAGGAAATACCCGGAGTTGTCAACATCGAGCCCTACATACCAATCGGAACGGAGCTCCTTATAATGACCGCCACGGCAGCAAGAAGGCCCGAAATGGGCAATTACATGGCCGAATTGTTCGACTGGACAGATATCGACGAGGACGGGCAGCTCGAGTTCCCGGACGAACAGAACAGGATGTGCTACGCCATAGGTCCGAACCATCTCGAGCTCAGATACCGGGACCCTCTGGGCAGGGTCGACGACGGTCTCGCGGTACAGATCAAGGATTTCGGCGGAGCCGACACGAACATCTGGACCATCAACCTGGACTTCTATAACAAGACGGACTGGGACTGGCTCGATTACACCGGAAGCGTCCCGACCTCGGTTCCTGCAGGAGGCAGCGCCTCGTTCAATGCCAGGATCACGGTGCCTGACAACGCAAGCCTCGGGTCCTACGAGGGTTCGATATATGTCAAGGAGAAAGAACCGGAGGAGACCATCGCGACAGGCGTCGGCCTGGTGATGAATAATGTCCCATTCAAGCTATGGTTCAATCCCACCCACGGAGCGGAAGGCACTGTAAACGATAATGTTACAACTGCCGGAGCGCGTCAGATCGTCCCGAGGAGCACGGTTATCGAGTGGAACGGGACATTCCTTTACGAAGGTGTGGATTACGAGCTGAGCGGTACCGGTGGGGCGGTTAAATTCGCCAAACAGTTCCCCGCGGGAAACGCGATTCCGGCTTATGTGCCATGGTTCAACATGACGTATCTCACAGTGGACGCCGTTGACGGTGTTCCCGTCGAGGAGGCCACCTGGTCCGGCACGACCAATGAGCCAAACTTCGTTAGAGGAGACAATACTATCATTGTCAGAAAGAATGGTGTGCCGTGGAGCCAGACGGAGGTTATCACCGGCGAGACCGTACTTACCTCTACCGGAGGGGAGCTTGCCGCAGCATTGGCCAATCGTAATATTGTGAGGGAGACCATTGAGGTCTATAAGGATGCTGTTGTGTGGGACCAGCTTGTCGTCCCACCCGCGGAGACCTTTACGACGGTTCCGGGACAGAACACATCTGCGCTTCCTCACGGAAACACTGTGCCGGGAACCATCGATATCTACGTGAACGGCTCGCTCCTGCCGCAAACTGGCGAGGTCAAGGTCTTGAACAAGGAGGAAATACAGGGATTGAATTCTACATCTATCCAGGTGACCGGTCAATCGCTGACAGTCGGCGGAGTCCCTGAAACCGGCGGTTCTATGTGGGGCAGTGGAACAACCTGGTGGGGCAAGGTGGCGGTGAACGCCAACGATACCCCTGAGTTCACCATTCTTTCGTACATGCTATACGAAGACGGAACACCACTTGTCGACGGTGATGAAGTCTATATGCATACGAACGACACCCACGGTCATTTCACGCTAGACCTTGACCACGATTCAACTGGACACGTCTATACTATCAACTATAAATATTACGATAACACGTTGAAGTTCGGAAACGTTTCAAATGGCAATATAATCTCGGAAAGCTATACCGTTTACAGGAACGGACAATCACTCACCGCAAGTGCTTACCAGCTCGACCTCAAATCCGGCAAGATAATCATGACCAATGAACTCGGACCTGACGAGATCATCGAGATCGCGTACAAGTACAACATCTATGCTTTGAACACTAGGACCGGTGAGATATCGTTTTCGGACTCATTCATCGGTGGAGAGACCGTCGAGATCACGTATCAGTATTATACCTACACACTGGACCTGGCAACGGGCATCCTTTACTTCGCAGACCCCTTGAACGCTGGAGAGGTCATCACCGCTGATTATGAATGGGCCAGATACCTGTATGATTATCCGAACGGAGAGATCAGATTTGCCAACCCGCTTTTCCCCGGAGACGTTGTCACCTGTGAGTACTGGCATTACAGCGCCATGATACCCGTCTTCATCAACATCGGTGCAAGCAAGCCTGATTTCACCTTCGGGGGCGACGAGGACTGCGACGACCTGTTCAATTACAATGAAATCACAGGTGGCTACGGAGGCGGAGCCGGCGATTGGAGATTCTTCTACATGGATATCCAGGAGCAGGGAGTCTATACAGACCCCAGCGAGAACCATCGATTGCTGGTCGACGTTGCCTGGGAATTCAACTACACGGACGTAGACGTTCAGGTCTACGGAGGTCACAACGTGCTTCCGGAGGTCGTGGGCAACGCGTTACCGCCGGACGTTTACGGCCCGCATTCCATATCTCATGTGGGAGGCAGTGACGTGACCCCCGACTTTTTGACGACAACCGGGGGTCCCGAAGAGATCGTGGCCCCGAGGATCAGCGGAGGTCTGAACGTTGTCGCGTTGCATACCGTCGGCATGAACGGAACCTCGGCTTACACCGAGAAGTTCAACGGACGGGTTGGCACATTGTATGTGGCTCCCACAGAGATCGAGATAGTGTCGAACAAGTTGTACGGCGAGAAGGAGATCGAAATGGTATCCAATATGGAGTGGCAGGGCGTCGGCGGAATCGCCGCGGGCCCCTCGTCGCCCGAGAGCCTGAAGAACCTCACAGTCGGAACCGACGACCCAGACTGGTCCAATTATGATTCGTTCGAGCAACAGCTTGCCAGCGGGACCACCGTGTACAGCAGGACCATCAAGGACTGCCTTATCTTCCACGTGCACATCTGGGGTCACACAGATTTCGGTTACAAGGACGTGGTCGACCTGGACCTTGGCGTGTTCCTTGACGGAAGCGGGGAAGAGGTCGAGGAGCCGGACGGCATAGTCCAGGAGGACGAGTTTGTCGCCTACGGTGCGGACTTCGACGCCGACGAGGAGGTCAAATTGATTGCACCGCCGGACGGGACTTACCTAATAGTCGTTTACGGTTTCACAATACTGACAGACCCCGCCCACTTTGACATGGACATAACCATCGTCCAGGGAGCGGGATTCGACCTTACCGGTAAAGGAGTCAACAGCTTGCCGGCTGAACAGGTCGGATACTTCTCCTCCAACCAGACCGAGAGACCGTGGAACATGACCTATCTTAATTTGGAATGGGACCTGCCTGGCAGCTCCACGGGTTCACTTCAGGGCGCGCTATACATAGGACCCGGGAACGGACCGATGGCCATGCTCATACCCATCGAGCTGGTCATCGATATGGACCCGCCCGTTATCAAAGACGAGGTCAGACCTGCTGACGGGTCCGTAACCAGTAAAAATAGACCGTTGATATCAGGAAGCATCGAAGACACTGAACGGGAAGAGATAGACCGGGATAGCGTGAAACTCCACCTCGATGGCATGGACGTGACTTCCATAGCGTCGATCAGCGTGGAAGAGGCGGACAACACGGCCGGCAGCGGTTATCCACAAGGCAGCGCGACCTACCAGCCCACGGCTCCGCTGGCCGAAGGCGGGCACATCGTCGAGCTTCGCGCAAAGGATTGGGCTGGTAACGAGGTCGTCAAGTCTTGGGGATTCACTGTAGATACAAAGAAACCCATACTCGACCTGACCTCATTGGACAGCACAACCTATACCAATTACGATTCTGTCACCATTCAGGGAAAATCTGAGGTCGACTCCGATGTCGTGATAATGATCGGGGCCGTTTCTGCGGAGGTCAAAAGGGACGCCGTCGGGGGATTCACTGCCGATGTGGACCTGACCGAGGATAACAACCTGTTGATGGTCACCTCTTCCGACTCGGCAGGAAATTCCAACCTCCAGGTGTTCACGATAATTCGGGACAACGAGGTTCCGGAGTTCGAAAGGCTCGTGGGCCTTGACGGTACATTGACACGAGAGGCAAACACGATCATATCCGGTTCTGTCAACGAGGTCGGCACGATGACGGTCAACGGGGACCCGGCCTCGGTGAACAGCGACGGCACGTTCGACAAGAATGTCGAACTGACAGAGGGCGAGAACGTGTTCGCCCTGGAATTCACAGACCTGGCAGGTAACATGGCCTATGACTGGCTGAACATCACGCTTGACACGCTACCCCCGGTCATCGACATACAGGGCTTCGAAGCATCGGTCACCACAAACTCGATCAACATTACGGGTATCACCGAGACCGGAGCCTTCGTAAGCGTGAACGGGAAGCTTGTGCAGGTTGAGGCAACCCGACAGGCCACCGGAAGCTTCACCAAGGTCGTGCAGCTCAGCCCGGGCGCGAACACGCTCGTGGTCGAGGCAAGGGACCCGGCGGGCAACTCCGACACGGTATACCTGACGGTCGTACGTGCTGAGGAAACTGGCACCAATTGGGCTGCTATCGGACTGATGATAGTGCTGCTCGTTGTCGGTCTCTTTGTGGGCCTACTTCTGGCCATGATGCTCTTCGGGACCAGGGAGAGAGAGATACACGTTGTCGAGGAGGACCTCGAGGAAGCTCCTGAAGAGGACATGGAGGAGCCGGCCGATATTGATGAGGACGAGGACTTGGGAGAACCCTCAGAGATGGATGAGGACCTCGAAGAGGCGGAGATACCCGAGGACGCCGAGGACATCCCGGAGGAGGAGGGTATGCCAGAGGACCTTCCGGAGGACGAGTACGCCGAACCGGAAGAGGTCGAGGTCGAACCCGAGATGGATGAGGCGGAAGCCGAGGAGATGGCCGACGAGATCGTGGCCGAGGAGACGGCCGGCGAGGCGATGGAAGAAGCGCCGGATGAAGTCCCGGAGGCCCCCGTCGAGGACGAGAAGGTACTCAAGCTTAAGCAGGCCTATGAAGAGGGCAAGATATCCAAGGAGCTCTACGAGAAGAACCTGAAGAAGCTCCAAGGCTAAACTATCGAACCGACTTAAATTAAAGGTCTGAATGTTTATCTCAGCGGCCGCACACCCAGTCCCTCAAAGCCGGAAGGCTTTGAGTGTCTTTGGAATGAAAACGGCGGTGTACGGCGGTCATCTCTGCGACATTCCTGTTACTGCGACCTGATCATCCGATTTACATGGTAATCCCAATATCTTTAAGTATCCCCTAGTTTATGCTCCAGCGTGGTCAATATGATCAAGCCGTTAACTATGTTGAACAAGCAGCTCCAGAAGCCTGTAATGGTCGAGTTGAAAGGCAGCCGCACTTACAGGGGAACCCTTGACGGATTCGACCCTCACATGAACGTCGTTCTGAAGAACGTCGAAGAGGCCGAGGGCGGCGAGGTCCAGAGGAAGCTGGACATGGCCATTGTCAGGGGAGACAACGTAATCTACATATCACCGTGATGGTCAAGGGGGCGCAGAATGAGCAAAGGCACGCCGTCAATGGGCAAACGCTCGTCAAAGAAGACGCACATACGTTGCAGAAGGTGCGGCAACCATTCTTATCACGTTAGGAAAAAGACGTGCGCCTCGTGCGGCTTCGGCGCGACCGCGAAGCGAAGAGGCTACACTTGGGCGAAGAACCACTAGGCTTCCTCATACGGTTCCTTTTTTACGTTCACCGCTGGTCTTATTTTGACTGATCTCCAGTTTCATTTTAGGCAAACTGCAATAGTTCTAAATATCGTCTTGGCATTCACGGTCCAATGGAGGTTCGTTCATGAGCGGCATTTTTGGGATTGTGTCAAATAAGGACTGTGCGGAAACCTTGTTGTACGGTACAGATTACCATTCACATCTCGGTACTGAGTACGGCGGAATGGCCGTTCTCGGAGACAAGTTCGACAGAATAATCAAGGACATCAGCCAGGGGCAGTTCAAGGCCAAATTCTACGAAGACGCGCTGAGGATGAAGGGCAATAAAGGCATCGGTGTGGTCAGTGCCTTTGACGAGCAACCCATCTTCATCAACTCGAAGTTCGGCCCGTTCTGCATCGTGACAAACGGGTTCATTGACAACGCGGACGAGCTGGCGAAGGAGCTCATGGACCGGGGCAGGACCTTCAGCGAGGTGGGCGACGGCTCGGTCAACCAGACAGAACTCGTGGCCAAGATCATCACCGAGGGGGCGAGTCTAGTAGACGGACTGGAACAGATGTTCGCCAAGCTCGAGGGCGCCTGCTCCCTGCTGCTGTTGCACAGTGACGGCATATACTGCGCGACAGACAAGTACGGTTACTGGCCGCTTGTGATTGCCCAGAACGGCGATGACTGGGCTGTGACATCGGAGACTACGGCCTTCCCGAACATAGGATTCGAGGTGAAGAAGCATCCTGCGCCTGGGGAAGTCGTGCTGATTACCGAGAGCGGCATTGAGACAAAGAAGGAAGGTGGTCGTGAGAGTCAGATATGCTCGTTTCTCTGGATCTACACCGGATTCCCGGCCTCGTCCTATGAAAATATAAATACCGAACAGGTCAGGGAAAGGAGCGGAGCCGCCATGGCAAGAAAGGACACGGATATTGACATTGATATCGTGTCCGGCATACCCGATTCGGGGGTTGCCCATGCCATTGGCTACGCCATGGAATCAGGGAAACCCTATAGACGTCCGCTAATCAAGTACACGCCCGGGTACGGCCGGAGCTACACGCCTCCGACCCAGGACACCCGGGACCTGATAGCGCGAATGAAACTCGTTCCAGTAGAGGAGATCATCAAGGACAACAGGATACTCATCTGCGAGGATTCCATTGTCAGGGGAACCCAGCTGAAGAACTACACCGTCAAGAAGCTGTGGGACAGAGGAGCAAAGGAGATCCATATCAGACCGGCGTGCCCTCCCCTGATGTTCCCGTGCAAGTTCAACCTCTCTACAAGAAGCATCGATGAACTGGCCGCAAGGAAAGCGATAAGGGCCATCGAAGGTCGTGACATCGAGGACGTTTCCGAATATGTGGACCACACGACCGATAAATACGAGAAGATGGTAGATTGGATAAGAAAGGACATCGATGTGACCACGTTGAGATACCAGACCGTGGACGACATGGTCGATGCGATAGGCCTGCCGAGGGAGAAGCTCTGCCTGTACTGTTGGACCGGAGAGTATCCGGAATGATGTTGAATAGTGTAGCTCCGGACAGGCGAAAATCCCATGAGCATTTGCGGAAAGGGCAATAGGAAATAGGTTAAAACAGACACTTCGGGAGCCATCGGTTGGTGGTAGTTTATACATTTTATTACATATATAAAAATCTATAAATAATTTGTCCACAGTAACGTTTTTAAACCCCGAATGCATGGGGTCCGACAGAGGGATGCACCATGTACCCGGATGTATTATTATTTACTAAGCCAGATTGTGAAAAGTGCGATTATGTGAAGAACCGGATCCCGGAGGATTTGAGCATACAGGTTATAGACATGTCCACCCCGGACGGGATGGCTCATGCGGCATATTATGAACTCCTCGAAAAATACACTCCGATACTCGTGGTGGGCGACGAGGTCGTCGAGGGAGCCCTCAAGATCAAGAACAGAATGAGGGCGATGTCCAAGGATTGAATCATTTTAGTATTCCAGGCCCTGCTAATGAAGAGTCGCAGATGTAATTCGATATTATTTTGTTAGATGCAGATTTCATTCAATTAGACGGATATTGCATATTAAAAGTAACACGATTATGTCTTAACGAATTTTTCCCTTGCCTTCGTGCCTGTCAAAGTCCTCGATGGATGGATACACGCTGTCCAATCCACCCTGGAGTATCGAGAATCCGCTGTACAGCTCCCGATTCGTTATCTCTCCGGCGATGTCGTTGGTCATTATCTTCCTGACCTCTTCGACGTCCCTTGTATGACCCAGGGCCCAGGATAACTTCGGTAAGGCCGCTTCCGGAAGCATGTTCCTCCCCTCTATCACCCCCCGGGCGAGCATGTCGCGACCGGTCTCGTAGACCCTCAGATGGGTGAATCCGTATAAAGGCTGGACGGTTATCACCACGGGGATCTCCTCCTCCTGGGCGCGCTCAAGGGCTGTGTACATGGGCTTGCCCACATGGCCGAGGCCCGTCCCGATGATGACGATGCCGTGATATCCCTTGTCGATGACCGCCTCCATCACGTCCGATTCCATGCCTGGATAGAAATACAGGATTGTCACCCTTTCATCGAACTTGGTGTCCAGGTGGAAGTCCGCCTTGTCAACCCGCCTTTTCACATCTTCCCTGAAGAAGGTTACCTTCCTGTCCTTGATCATGCCCAGCGGCGTATCGCTGACTGTCCTGAACGTGTCCCGGCGGGCGCTGTGCATCTTCCTCACCCTCGTGGCGCGATGTATCAGGTCGTAGTTATCGCTCGTCGAGCCGTGCATCACGACGACCACTTCAGCCAGGTCACCGTATGCCGCAAGGGACGTCGCATTGATGATGTTGATGGGCCCGTCGCTCGACGGCCTGTCGCTGCTCCTCTGGGAGCCCACTATCACCACGGGCACCGGCAGGTTCTGGAATATGTACGAGAGCGCGGAGCCCGAGTATCCCATGGTGTCCGTGCCGTGGCCGATGATGACCCCTTCCGCCCCGGACCCTATCTCCTTCGCCACTGCCTCGGCTGTCCGGATCCAGTATTCGGTGCAGAAGTTCTCGGATAGTATCTTGTAGATCGTCTTCGGGGTCAGGTTGCATATCTCGATGAGTTCCGGAACCGCGGAGAAGAGCTCGGATGGCGTGAATGCCGGGAGGACCGCGCCTGTGCGGTAGTCCAACCGGCTTGCCACTGTCCCGCCCGTGCCCAGCAGCGTCACGTCAGGCAGGTCCGGGTTCCTTTCCACCATCTTCTCAGGGATCTTATACTCCCCGTGCTTGTATCCGGCCTCCTCGATCGTCGCATCGTCGGGGAGCTGGATGCCGATGTTATAGCCCGTGTCAACCTTGATGGTGAGGTAATCGTCCGAGGTATGTTCCGAGCGGGGAAGAAGGACACCCTCGAAGTGCGCGCCATCGCTCTTATTAATGCGTACAACGGACCAGGTCCGGAGACCTTCCTTCACCAGCCTGTCCAACAGCTTCCCCCGGTATCCGTCCGGGGGCGTGTATTCCCCTGTCACAGGACCTCCTCCAGGATCCTTGCCAGCGTCTTGCCGTTCAGGTTCCGGCCGTGCATTTCTTTCACCGAGCCAATGATGGCGTTCCTGTCAACCGTTTGATCAGGGCCTTTCAGAGATTCGACATGTTGTATGACAATTGACCGTAACTGGCCCTCGGTGAGCTGGGACGATTTCACCTCTTCGATAGTGTCCCTTTGCGCGCTTATGTCTTCCTTTGCGCACATATCCCTTAATATGTCTGGGAGCGCACCTCGGTTGATATTCCCCTTGATGACCTCCGAACCGACCTCGATGAGGACATCGCCCGACAGATTCGAAACCTCCAAGCCTTCCCGTGCCAGTAGCTTCAGCAGGTCATGGACAATGTGATGGGCCAACTGGACAGATATCCCTTCTCCAACCATCCTTTCGAAGAGGTCGAGCTTCCCGGACCTGATGAGGCTGGTCAGCTGGGCCCAATTCAGGTTTCCGCCTTCATACTTCCTCATCAGCTCGATGGGGCGGGGTCTGACCTGTTCCTTCATCCGGTGATATTTCTCCAAGGGGTACGGTATCGGCGGGGTATCCGTGTCGGGATAAAGCCTCTCCTTTCCGTGGATGACCCTCAGGAATTCGTTGTTTCCGTCGGCCAGCGCCCTTCGGGTCTCCTGGGGCACGCCATCGAACGCTTGCTTGCATCGCTCCACCGTCTTCTTGAGCGTGTGAAGGACCGGTTTGGTAGGGCCGCGAGCAGCCACGTAACCGTCTCCCTCGGCCAGCCTGATGAGGTCCCGGATCTCCCTGTCCGCATCCTCATTTACGAACAGCTCCTCCGGTCTTGCGCTCCTTCTAATGGATTCCGGCAGGCACTCGCCTGAGTGGAACATTTCGTCGTATTGAAGACCAGTGATCAGGTTGCATTTCTCGAATATCTCGTATCCGAAATCCTTGCCTGGCTGGACTTCTTTCATTAAAATATCCTCGATGAGCGGCAGGCGGACCGCGTACGCGGAATGCCCCTCTCCGAGGTCGTCGAACAGGTGGCTGATCTCAATGTAGGTGTGCTCGAAGTCGTCCTTCCCCACCGGTCTCTCCCGCAATGATGAAGCTATCCCTATGAGCACCTGCTGGCGGAACACCTCCATCGCGCACCATTTGGGCAGCATGCCCAGGTCCTGGATGCCCTTGATCTCAACCCTGTTCCCGCCGTCGATGGAGATGTTCACATCCTGCCTCACGCTGCCGATACCCCTCATGGCGAAACCGGTCGTCCTTAGGTTGAGGCCTATCATCTCGGCGGTCTCCACCAATTCTTCGGGGCTTCCCACGTCGTTGTGGTCCGTGATTATCTCGGTCAGGGGGACGCCGAGCCTGTCCAGGTTGTAGTAGACCGTCCTGCCCCTTTCTTCTGTCTTGATCTTCCTCGCGGCGTCCTCCTCTATGAGGATGTTGGCAATGGCCACCTTCTTACCGCTCCTGAGCTCGACATAACCGTCCCTGGCGACTATCATCGACCTTTGGAACCCCGTCGTGATGGAGCCGTCAAGGTATTGCTTCCTGTTGACGACTATTTCCTCAACTGGTGATTCGCAGTTGAAGAGGGCGGCGATCCGAAAGCCGATGTCGATGGCGTGGTCATCGGGCCAGAACGGAGGGGTCTCGTCCATCTCGTATGTGCAAACGTGCTCGTCATTGGCATGGTAGATGACAAGGTAACCCTTCTCGACCTCCACGAGCATTCCTGGGTCGAAATCGCCCATCTCGCCCATAACTGCCCTGAACCTTCGATGGAACGTATATTGGGGCCTTGTCTGAAGTTCCTCGTCAAGGTCTGCTGGACAATGGCAGAAGAGTTTCCTTTCCGCCTTTAACTGATGATGTATCTCGAGTCCCGCCTTGAAACCGATTTCCTTGTAATTGATACTATTTGCGTCGAACACCTGTATCATCAACCAGACATTATCGAATGATGGCCGTCAGATATTTTCGTCTTATTATTTATAGTCGTGGTCAGAAGCATAACTTGTATATCGAACGGATTCAGTATCTAGCTCGGTTACGATAATCTAGTTTTTCCTATTATTTCGCCAAAATTTGATGCCCAGAACCCCTTATGAGTTTAATCCAAACATTTTTATACAATTTAAAATTCTTAGGGGTCACGAGGAGGAATCTTCGCTGACAAATATTGAACAGGCTAATGATATCCTGAGGAAGGAGAATGTCAAATGGGTCGAGCTGCAGTTCACCGACGTCTTCGGACAGCTTCGCTGCGTTTTCCTTCCAGTGAGGAAATTCATTGAGGGCAGGACCTGGGAGAACGGGGTGAACTTTGACGGCTCATCCATAGGATTTCTTACGACGGAAGACTCTGACATGAACGCGTTTCCAGACCCCGAAACGCTCGTCGTATTGCCATTCTCACCGGATCCAGCCAAGAAGACCGCTCTCGTCTTGTGTTATGTAAAGGATGTAACTACGAAACAGAATTTCCCAGGCGACCCCAGGAGCATTTCCAAGAACACTGAGGAGATCCTTCGGGATCAGGGTTTTGACGGCATCAATACACTCTCCGAGATGGAGTTCTTCGTCTTCAAATCACTCGAGGCCGCCCAGATAGAGAACGACGTCTGGGGAATGGACAGCAACATCGGCGGAGGCAGCCTTAAGGTGATACCCACTCTGATAAAACCGCTTGTGAACCACGATTACATCATCAAACCGAAGCAGGGGTATTTCCTGGCCCCGCCCATGGATAGGGTTTCAGGATACAGGAGCCAGTTATGCAATCTCATGGAGGAGTTCGGGTATCCCATCAAATACCACCATCACGAGAACGGCAACGGCCAGCATGAGATCGAGTTCGAGTTCATTCCAGGGCTCACTGCATCTTCCGATGCGGTGATACTGTTCAAGCAGATGTCGCGATTGGTCTCCAACGACTATGATTTCGTGCCCACCTTCATGCCGAAGCCACTCTTCGCGGACCTGGGAAGCGGCCAGCATGCCCACCAATACCTGGTCGAGAACGGAGAGAACATCTTCTTCGACCCGGACGAGCCAGATCACCTCTCTCAGACAGGCCGTTATTATATCGGGGGGATACTGGAGTATGCCAAGGACATGACGCCCCTGACCAATCCGATAATCAACTCCTACAAACGGCTGGTTCCCGAATTCGAAGCGCCGGTGTTCATATCCTGGTCCTTCAGGAACCGCACCGCCCTTGTTCGGGTGGCCGCGCCAACGCATAAGGAGCACATAGATATCGAGGCAAGGCAGGCAGACCCTGCGTGCAATCCGTATCTAGTATATTCGCTGTACACAAGGGCCGGACTACTGGGCATCAAGAACAAGATAGACCCGGGCGACCCGGTAGTCGGAGACGTTACTAAGCTTACCAAGAGAGAGATGCGGCAGAAAGGGATCGAGCACCTGCCTACAACGTTGGAGGAGGCCCTTGAGATAATGGAGACCAGCGATTTCGTCAGGGACGTCCTGGGTTCGAGCATGTTCGATTATTATCTGGAAAAGAAACATGAGGAACTGTTCTCCATTAGGATATACGTGTCCCCCTGGGAACACTATATGTATTTCAATATATAATTATTAGAATAATAAATTATTGATGCCGGAAATGTCGGAAGCCAGGTTTTGAACAGACCATTATCCGATTAAACTCATGCAAGATTGCTAGAAAAATGATTGCCCCGACCAGATTCGAACTGATTCCGGAAGGTGCAAGACCTTCCGTGCTGCCATTACACTACGGGGCTGTGGGGATTGACATCTGCGCCATTGATTAGAGTTATTTAACAGTTACTTGTACACGGGTACAAAGATACAAATCCTCCCATTGACTCGGACGAAGGATAATTCGTGAGGAAGATTTTTTATCTAGCAGGCAATGCGGACCTCATGCTCTGCCTAGGCATAGAGGGTACGGCCCACACGTTCGGCGTTGGGATAGTTGACGGTGAATGCAATGTCCTGGCCAACGTGTGGAAGATGTATGCTCCGGAAGAGGGGGGAATACACCCGCGGGAGGCCGCCAACCACCATGTTGAGCATGCTAGCTCGGTCATCAAGGACGCCGTCGACAAGGCGGGCATCGAGGCCAGGGAGATCGACCTCGTCGCCTTCTCACAGGGCCCGGGTCTGGGACCGTGCCTCCGCACCGCCGCCACCACGGCCAGGGCGATATCACTCACCCTCGGGATACCCATCATGGGCGTGAACCACTGCGTGGCGCACATCGAGATCGGCCGGGGCGTCTGCGAGTGTCATGACCCCGTCCTTCTGTATGTTTCAGGAGGCAACACCCAGGTCATCTCGTTCGCGAACGGCAGGTATCGCGTCTTCGGCGAGACCCTCGACATAGGCGTGGGCAACATGCTCGACAAGTTCGGCAGGGAGATGGGCATGGGCTTTCCCGCCGGCGGGGAGATAGAAGGGCTTGCCAAGGGCGGTTCCGAATTATTCGAGCTACCCTATTCGGTGAAGGGCATGGACGTCTCATTCTCCGGTATTCTGACGGCTGCACTGGCACAAAAGGACAGGTCACGTATGGAGGACATCTGCTATTCGCTCCAGGAGACCTGCTTCGCCATGCTCGTGGAGGTCACCGAAAGGGCCATGGCTCACCTCGGCAAGGACGAGGTGCTCCTGGGCGGTGGCGTGGCCCGTAACAGGAGGCTTCTTGAGATGCTCACAGTCATGGCTGACGAGAGGGGAGCGGGATGCTTCGTGCCGCCGCTGGACCTCTGCTCCGACAACGGGGCCATGATCGCATGGACCGGATTGCTGATGCACAGGTCCGGCCTGACAATGGATATCGGGGAGACCGTGATAGATCAGCGGTTCAGGACGGATGATGTTGACGTAACCTGGCGGTAGTAAATTTCATATTGTTCCAATGATATATTTCATTTATTTACATATTCGTACTTTCAAGCGGAAAAAAATAAATAGCCCTATCTACATTCAATAACCATGGAGGGACTAGGGAGAGAGCTTACTGAAAAGGAGAAGATAACACTCTGCGCTCTTGTCAAATTCCCCAAGCACAATGACAGAGAGCTCGCTGACGTAACCAAGCTCAACCTGTCGACCATCACGGCGATACGCAGGAGGCTGGCCAAGTCGGGGTACTATTTCACAATCAGGATACCGATGGTCCAGTACCTGGGTGCGGAGATCCTTTGCGTTGCCTACGGCAAGATCAGCGAGACCATACCGAGGGAGGAAAGGGACAATACCTTCGGTAAGTTCATCAAGGATAACCCAAGGATATTCCACGCGTTCACATCGGACGATTCCGGCGTCATCATGTGCATATCGAACAACTATACCGAATTGAAGGGGGACGTCGACAACCTGCAGAGACACCTGAGCACCAACGATCTGAGCACCGGGGAATCCTGGGAATACGTGCTGTTCCCCTTCGAGGTCTCCAACCTGATCAACTTCTTCGATTATTCCTTCGTGCTGAGGCAGGTCATGATAAAGGAACCGTGCAAGGTCCCCAAGATCGACCTCAAGTACAAGAAGATAGAGAAGCGCACCCTTACCGCCAAGGAGAAGGCTGTGCTACTGAGCCTGGTCAAGAATCCCACCATGCCCGACAACAGCATAGCAAAGAAGGTGGGCGTGTCCAGACAGGCACTCTCGAACATGAGGCAGAGGTTCGAGGCCGAAGGCCTTATCCAGGTGATGAACATTCCGGACGTTTCCATGATCGGGTGCGAGATACTCATACTCTCGCACGTCCTGTTCAATCCCAACTCGCTCCTGGAGGACAGAAAGAAGGGTGTTGAGCTTCTGTTGGAGGGGTCACCGCTGATATTCGACATGAGCGGGAGCTTCGAGGCTGTGCTCATGCACGTCGTCGCCAACTATGACGCCTTCAATTATTACAGGAACAAGATGATCTCCTACTACTCCAGCCAGAAGTTCCTCAGAGGGGAGCCCGAATTGAAACTCTACCCTGTCAAGAAGATCAATTACCTCAAGAACCTGGAATTCACCGGTGTGCTTGAGAACGTATTGTGAACATCCGGTCCTCGTTTGAAGAGGATTAGTAAAACAAATGTTTATTGTGAAACCTTGCGATACAGAACGTTAAGAATCCTGATCGATGACAACGTCGACCTCGCGCTTCAACAGGTTGATCTGGTGGGTCTCCATTGTCGAGGGATTGATCGACAGCAGGAGTATGGAACGGTTGATGGCCACCTGGTCGCGCAGGGACTGGATGAGCTTCAGTACGGTGATGAAGTTGTTGTTCGTGATGAGGTATTCGATGCCGTCGAGGAGCACTATCCCGCCCTCGCTGTTCAGGAACTCCTCGAGAACGAGGCTCAGTTTCTCCAGGTCCTTGGGTCTAACCGCATCTTCCTTGGAGACATTGGAGAGCCAGAGGACCGGCGTTTCGCCCAGTTCAAACCTTTCCTTGACCTTGTCCGGGAACGTTCGTGTGATGCAGAAACCCAACATGCCGCGGTTTATCATCTTCTTCATCAGGTTGTATGAACGGGTGGAGCGCTCTTCAGGTATCAGGTAGGTGAAGCTCTCCCTGAGCTCGATCGGGTCCTCGGTCCCGACCGGTGTGGGTATCGCGCCTTCATCAACCTCGTGTGTGTCTTCAACCGGTTCCCCTTCGTCTGTGATCTGTATGCTCTCACCCTCGACCAGGGTCATTTTCGCGGTAATTAATTTCTCGTCATTAGGCGATATCCCCAATGCCGTGTCCAGGACCTTGATCGCCTCATTGGTTTTGCCAGCATCCTGGAGCACCATTGCCTTTGAGAATAGCAGGTTGACATCGTCGGGCGTCTTGCTCAATTTCTTGTCGAGGAGCTCAAGTTTGGATTGCCTTCGTTCTTCGTTCTGCTCTTCCTCGTCCTCCTCGTGCGCGAACCTCACACCGCAGCGCGGGCAGGCTTGCGCGTCTGCCGGTACGATGGCGTTGCAAAGAGTGCACATCTGGGTCTCCTCCGAGGAGAGCGTATCAACGATGTTCCTGGCAGTGATCTTCCCAATGCCCTTGATAGTCCTAAGGTCGTCCTCCTTTATTTGTTGTAGGTCATGAATAGTATGATATCCCTCATTGTAAAGCAGCTTGGCCATTGATGGGTTGATGTTGAGGCTCTCGGAGAGTTGCGCGATCTCCTCGTCCTGCTCACCGCCAATTATGTCGTCCTTCCTGGCGGGTATCGTCTCCTCGGCAATCTCGGGTGTCTCGACAGGGATATCCGCCACCGCCTCTGCATATGATTCGAACTCCTCATCCCCGGCCTCTTGTGGTGTCTCCTCGACATCCGGCTGTGCCGGAGCCTCTCCGGGCTCTTCCTCGAACGAGAAGGACTCGTCCTCATCGTATTCAAGGTCATCATCATCCTCCTCCTGTGGAGCCTCTTTTGATTTTGCCTCCTCCTCGAGCCTCTTCCTCTGGGTGTCATCCAACGTATCCAGTACTCTCTGGACGAGTGCATCCTCCGTCAGAAAATCATCCTCTTGCTCCGTTGCGGGCTCGACCTCGGCGACGAGGGGTTCCTCTTCAGGTTCCTCCTCTACAGGTTCCTCGATATCTTCCGGTTCGGGAAGTTCATCTTCCACGGGTTCCATCTCCTCTACGAGTTCGGGGGCCTCCATCTCCTCGGGTTCTTCTTCCCCGGGCAAGGATTCGTCCTCGACCACGACGGTCTCGGGCTCCGGCTCTTCAGGCTCATCCTCTTCAGGCTCATCCTCCGGTTCGGGTTCCTCTGCCTTCTTCCTTTTCCTGGGTGCCGGCGGGGATTCTTCCTCTTCCTCCTCTTCCTCGTCCTCGAACATCTCGTCCTCGATGAGAGAGTCAGCCAGTTCCTCCTCCTCGCTTATCTCTCCGATGAATTCAATCTCGGGGATCTCCCCAAGCTCGCCGTCCGCGCTGATGCCGCAGCGCTGGCAGGTGTCCGAGCCCGGGTCCAGCTCGGTTTCGCATATCGGGCAAAGCTGACCTTCTGCCTCTGCTCTTTTCTCCTCGGGCATCTCGAAGTATTCCTTTATCTTCCTGAACTTCGCGTTGGTCATTCCTGGGAACTTGAGTATGAACTCGCGCTGGGCATCCGTGAACATGGCCCCGCCAGTTATGCCTGCGTCGACAAGACCGAGGGCAAGTTTTCTGTCGATTTCAGGTATCCTCGCGTACTCGTCAACCGATTTCTTGATGTCAAGTGCGGTCACCCCGATGGAAACGGGTTCCTCCTCGATCTCCCATTCAATGATGTATTCCCCTTCTGCCTCCTCCACAATCTCTATTTGGTTGGCTCGGGTCTCGTCGACAATCATCTCCAGGTCCTTGTGGGTGTCAAGCAGGCTTAGCAGGGGTCCGCTCATGACAATGCTGAGACTGATATATTCCTCGATGTCCAGTTCCATGTCCTTTCTCATATCCTGGATACGTCTGATGATCTCCCTTGCGAAACCCTCTGAGTTGAGTTCATCTGTCTGGGCTGTATCCATGAACAGCTGTCCTTCAGGGAAGTCCTCGGTGACGATTCCGTCGGGCAGCTTGGTTTTAAATGCGACCATGTCGGGAAGTATCTTCAGGTTCTGGCCCTCGATGCCCAGCTGGTACTCGCCCTTGTCTATCTTCGCCTTCACGTCCTTGGCAGGCAAGACCCTGAGCATCCTGGCGACCTTGCTCTCCCACTGCTTGTACGCCTTCCCAATGACGTTCGGGTTGGGAATGACCTCAAGCTCCTGGCCCTCCCATTCCTGACCCGCGGGCACCACTTCCAGCTCCTTGGTGTTGACCAATGTCTTGAACACGTCATTGAACATGTCCATCGCATCCGTGACCTCCTCGTTGGAGCTTGTGATGATGACCTTCTGCACGGGCCACCGAAGTTTCTGACCGTGTTTTTGCCTCGTCTTGATGGCAACGTCCACCACCTGCTTGACGATGCTCATGCTCTTCTCCGAGCCCTCGGCTATCCTAGCAACCTGGACCTCGGGCCAGCCTAGCATGTGTACCGACAGCTCTCTCCTGTCCAACACCTGGTATATCTCCTCGGCGATGTACGGAATGAGGGGGGAGGACAGCACTGCCAGTCTCGACAGTGTCTCATGAAGCGTGAAGAAGGCCGCTTCCTTGCCTGAGGAGCCGCCCTCTTCCCACATCCTCCTCCTGATAATCCTGATATAATGCCTTGAAAGTTCGTTAACAATGAAATCCTCGAGCAGGACCGCTGCCCTGTCGAACCTGAGCTCCTCCATCCTCTTCTTCACATCGTTGGTCAGCGTCTCAATCTTGGAGAGGAGCCAGCTATCCTCGGGGAGGAGGTTCTTCTTGATCTTGCCGTACGATTTGGCGAAGGGATCGTACTCGTCCATGTTCATGTAGGACGCGGCGAAGTTCAGGGAGTTCCACAATATCCGGATGGTCCTGTGGGCCTGGGCCAATCCGACCTCGTTGAACACCAGGTTCTCTCCGGGAATGCCGTTCTTCAACAGGTAGAACCTGAGAGCATCGATGCCGAACTGGGTGGTGAGCGTGGTCGGAGTGATCTCCTCTGACGTCTCCTTTGTGATGCCCCGACCCTCGTTGTCGCATAGCAACCCGTGGGCCAGCACCCGCTTGTAAGGTGGTTTCCCGTGGGCCATCATTCCGGAGACGAGCTGGCCGAAGAACCAGCCCTTCACCTGGTCGTGGCCCTCGACTATCAGATCGGCCGGCCACCATGTCCTGAAGACCTTCTTCTTGCGAGGGTAGTTCAGAATGGCCCATGATGCAACGCTCGAATCGAACCAGACATCGAGTGTGTCAGGCACGCGCTTCATCAGGCCACCGCACTTCGGGCATTCTAACGAAACCTTGTCTATCCAGGGCCTGTGCAGGTCCATATCTTGCTTGAAACCGCTTGCACCCTGCAGGTCCTTTACAGAACCTATCACCTCGACGTGGGAGCACACGTCAGTGATGCACTCCCATACGGGCATGGGAATGCCCCAGAACCTCTGTCGCGAGATACACCAATCTCTGGATCCTTTCAGCCAGTCCGCGAACCTTTGGCTGCCAACCCAGTCAGGAGTCCATTTGGTCCTCTTGGAGGCCTTGACGAGCTTGTCCCTGATGTCGCCTACCCTCAGGCACCACTGCTCGGTCGCCCGATATATTATCGGTGTCTGGCACCTCCAGCAGTGCCCGGTCTTGTTCAGTCCCCTGCTCTCATGCAGAATGAATCTCATGGATTTCAGGTCTGAAATGATCTTCTCCTCGGCCTCGTCCACTGTCTTGCCAGCGAACTTCATGCCCGCGGTGGTCGATATCACGCCCCTCTCGTCGAGCGGGCTGAACACGGGGAGCTTGTACCTCGTTCCTATGTTGAAATCCTCAATGCCGTGGCCGGGAGCTATGTGAACGCATCCGGTGTACTGCGGCCTCACGTAATTCGAGGTGATGACCTTGTGAACCCACTCGCCTTCCGCCTGCTTCTGGAAGGGCACGTCGCCCATCATCGGGTGGAAGTACTCCAGCCCCTCCAGTTCCTTACCCTTGACCGTCTCGGTGATCTCATAGGCCTCGATACCCACGACCTCGGCAAGCTCTTCCACTTTCTCCTCAAGCACTATCAGCGTCTCCTTTCTGCCCTGGAGCCTGACCGTCAGCCTGGCATAATCGAAGGTCGGGTGGACGGCCACTGCCATGTTGCCGATGAGCGTCCAGAACTGGGTGGTGCACACAACGAGATACTCGTCCCTGCGGCCCTTGATCGGCAGCTTGAGGTATACGGTCGTGCTCTCGACCGAGTCCCTTTCTATCTCCGAATCGGCCAGCGCTGTCTCGCACCTCGGGCACCAGGCAAGTATATTATCCGTCTTGATGAGAAGCTCCTTGGAGTGCATCTTCTTCAGCGACCACCAGGCGCTCTCGATGTAGGTATTGTTAACTGTCAGGAATGGATTCTCCCAGTCCATCCAGAAGCCGAAGGACCTGAACTCCTCGGCCATCTTCTGCTGGAAATCGAAGGCAAAGTCCTTGCAGGAAGTTATGAACGTCTCTACGCCCAGCTCCTCTACCTGGTTCTTGTTCTTGATGCCGAGGGAGCCCTCCACCTTGACTTCGATGGGCAGGCCGTGCATGTCGAATCCCGGTTGGTCTCTCACGTTCATGCCCTGGAGCCTGTAATAGCGGATCACGGCGTCCTTGACGGTCTTGTTATAGAAATGGCCCATCTCCACACCGCTGGTGGTGAAGGGTGGGCCGTCTACGAGGTAGAAGTTATCGCCTTCCGATTTGGCCGCCTTTACACGTTTGTAGACCTGTGTGCGCGCCCAAAATGTATTGAGCTTGTCCTCTAACGCGCTATGGTCATATTCCTTCCAAGGTTGCCTGACCTTCAACCTCATCCCTCTTTAATTCTTGATGTAATCATAATGCTTTACTGGCTTAAATAGATAATGGCAGGTGACAACAATTCCTGTTAAGACTGGTGTTTAGATTCAGACAGTGTGACAACTTGTATAAGCCATACACAATCGCATTGATTTTTTTCCGTTCCTCCAGGCGTCATACAACAAACACATTGAATGGAATACGTTTTTCCAGGGGACATACGACCAAGATAACGTTTAGAAAACGTTCTTCCAGGCGTCATACGACCTTCGACCTCAATTGCAGTTGAGTTATCGTATTTCGAGGTCTCTCTGACGTCGTACGACCTACGGTTTAACACCGACTTCAAATGGTGCACGACCATCAATCCCATGCTAGAGTTTGCTTTGGAGATATTTGGCCTAGAGGTTCTTTCTGTATGGGTGGTTCTACCTTTGTTAGAGATTGCATCTGTTGATATCTGTGCTAGAGATTCTATCGGTGCATGGCAATTACTCCGATATTAGGTTAAGCATCTGCTGATTTTTGACCTGGAGGGTCTACCTTTCCCATAGCTTGCAGATGTGTTTGACGATTACTACCGAGATTGGAGCTTCAGGTGTAATTGACGACCGTCCAGGTTGTATCCAGAGAAACGTGTATCCAGATTGCCTGGTTATGGAAGATGTTCTCCGTACCTATCGGTATCTTGAGATGGTAGGGATTTGTCAGGTCCTCGATGAGCATCGCATCGTATCCTATACAATTGGCAAGCAGATGTGCTTCGATCGCCGCGGTGCCCATGAACCTCTGGGCGAAGGGGTATGCGACAAGGTTCCATCCCGAAACGAGATCGATGACCTTGTCTTCGAGGTAGCCCGCCGTGGCGAACCTCGTGCTGGACGAGATGTGCATCCAGAACCCTTCGTCGGTGTAGATGTCGGTGAAATCCTGGATAGAGGACGGTGCTGCGGGGTTATAAGACAGCCATGTCTGGCTAAGGCTGTCGTACTTTCTCAGGTAGGCCAAATTGGCCGGCAGTCCTTGACCCTGAATGACATGGGCTATCGATGCATCGCTCTGCACAAGCGGAGAACCCAGCAGGAACCAATCGGGGTCCCTGGTGAACACGCTCTGCGTCGAACCGTATTTGGCCGCTTGGATGATTGTCCTTGCCTCGTGCCCGGCCGCGTCGAACGTCCTCACCTGATAGGTGTAGGAGTTGGGATTGTTTGCACCGACGTTCGAATGAAGCACGTCAGTGCCCAAACCGGCACCCAGGAATGTTGTGTACAGGTTACCTGAGGGGTCAAACCCGTTCATCCTCCACCAGACCTCGTAACGGTCCACGTCTGCGGAAGGCGACGGGTCCCAGTATATCCTTACTCCGAGTCCATCTAACTCCGCCCTCGGGTTGAGTGCCGGCAGCGGTGCGGTCGAGTCTATCTCGAACGCGCCGTCGCTGATGTCCTCCCCGAAGAATCCCAGCATGTCCTCTGCCTCTATCCTCACGTAACAATTGTTGACGTCCAGGGATGGGACGGGATCCCAGTTATACACTCCGTCGTTCGGTTCGTTGCTTGCCAGCGGTATCCAGGGACCTGCCGGGCCGGTCGTCGAGTATTCGATTGTGATGGGGTTGGCCTTGAGGTTCCCCGTGGCTATCCAGGTGATAAGCCAGCTCGCACCGCCCATGAGGGATTCGCCTCCGTTGGGCGATGTCACGGTAACGTTGGGCGGGTCCACCATTATCCCGAAGGGGATGTCGTTGATGTCAGCTCCGACAAAGCCCTGGTCGTCCTCTGCTTCGATAAGCACCCAGCAGTCGTTGGATGGCGTAGGGGGTATTGGATTCCACGTGTAGGTTCCGTCGTCCGGCTCGTTGGTCGCCAGCTGGGTATATGGCCCGCCGGGACCGTCTATCGAATAGGATATCGTAATGGGGTCGGCCTTGAGCGGGTGGGAGCCCGGGAACACGTTCCAGGTGATCTCCTCGGACGAGCCGGCCAGCCATACCTCCCCTGAGTTCGGCTGGATGACAACCACGTCGGGAAGGTCTGCAGGTGTTATCTCGAAAAACACATCCATGAGGTCGTTGTCCGCCCTCTCGTCCGATGCCAGAGTGGTCTCGTACGTGGCCTTGTAATGGCCGGGGTTGAAGGTGTACTGCCAGTGACACTCAAGTGTGTCGTTCTGGTAAAGGATGCCAGGGGTGGGCTGGGGCGTCGGTCCCCATATTATCGATTCGCTCCTGAAGTCTGCCTCGACGAGCACGTCGTCGATATGCCAGCCCTCGGCGGTCACGCCGCCGTCCGATGTGAACAAGAACCTTAACATGAGGTCGTCGGTTCCTGCATATTCTGTCAGGTCGACGGTCTCCTGGTGCCATGTGTTGGCCACCCCGGTATATCGGTCGCCGAAGTACCAATTCTGACCTCCGTCATCGCTGACCTCTATGGCCCCGAAGTCGTAGTCCCTTTCGATATCATACCTGTGCCAGAAACTGAGGTTGGCTCCCGAAGCACCTCTGAGGCTGATGGGAACCGCGGTCTCCAGTGACTGTATCGTTGTATCGGTGTATGAGGTGGTGAGGCCGCACCACGCGCCCTGCACGCCGTTATGCGCGGCAGGGTCCAGTTTCCATTCTGATGAGGACTGCGATTGGTCATGGTCGTGGATCGTCCATTGGCTCAGGTCGGTCTCGAAATCCTCGGTGAACACCGGATTGGGCAATGAAGCCCCCATCTGGCTTATCGTACAGGTCAGATTGAAAGGGTCCAGGTCTGCTTGCCCGAGGTTCATCACCTCGGCCGTCATGTCTATAGAGCCCTGGGGGTACTGCCCGTTCTCAACGAAGGGCGAGTGGGAAACGATCGCGGTGTCATAATAGAACGGAACCGTGACAGTGACCTGTGTCCCGTAGTGGCAGCTTGGATTTGTCTGGGATGTGGCATTGATCCATATAGTGTAATCGCCCCCGATGTAGAAAGCCGGAACCGTGACGTCAAGGGTGAAGTTCATTGAACCGCCTTTCAGGAGATTGATGGCATTGGGGTGGTTAATGGTCATACCAGAGGGCCCGCTTGATGTGATGTCGAATGTGTCTGTCCTCTTGCCATCATTGTGAGCCGTTATCATGTAATAACCTGTGGTATCCTGATTAATGAGCTGGCTATCCGGATTGGGAGTTAGGACGATGTGGTCGATTATCTGATTGGGATTGTCTGCAATCATGGACATGCAAACCATCCCGGGTATGTTGTCCAGCACTACAGGAATGACCTTGTCCTCGCGCGGGTGGAACCGGTTATAGGGTGCCGATATTGCTGCTCCGCCGTCAGAACCTCCCGGGTATAACTCGGTGACATAGGCAAGTATGCCCAGCTCTCCGTAGAGCCAATCAATGTCACCTCCCGATGTAGGATAAAGGCCGCAGGCCTGCTCGGGAGTATACGGCCATGAGCTCGAACCTGCAAGGTTTGTTATGTTATTGGACATCTCGACACCGAGTGTTGAGAGCACTTCATTGTCCGGCGGCTCCTCGAAGCTCCAGCCCCAGGGCCAGAGAATGAGCATGCTGTGTGAGTGAAAGGAAATCGAGCCCACGAAGCTGTGGTTTCTCGCGAAATCCCGACAGGCTTGCGATTCCGGTTCCGAGAACTCGGACGGCCCGCCGTAGACCTCCGAACTGGTGTCGCTGCACGCGCCTGACACCCCCCACATGTAACCATAGTTGCGGTTCAGGTCAACGCCGAAGGTGCCGTCGCCATTGTTCCTGCGGTTCTTCCTCCAGTTCTGATAGCTACTGGGTTCATCACCCTGAGCGCCCCCGTCGTACTCGCGGCCGTCAGGGTTGACCATGGGAACCACCCATATCTGGCGGTTCTCGATGAGATAAGTTGCGGTCGGGTCCGAGGTGTAATTCTCGACCAGGTAGATGATGAACCAGTAGCAGACCTCCACGGTGAGCCACTCGCGGGCGTGGTGACAGCCGTTGAAGAATAATTCCGGCTCGTCCGGTTCTTCGATGTCGACGTTATCGGAAATCTTCATTGCCCATATCTCGCGGCCCTCCCAGGTCTGGCCTATGCTCTCGAGTTTGGTCAGCAGTGGATAGGCGAACTCGATGGCCTGGAGATCGGCCGTCAATTCGCCGTAATCATGATAGATTGTGTTCCCGGCCTTGGTCTCCTCCTGGACGGGTTCGGCGAATATCGAGGCTGGCAAGCCGAATGAGGATACAATCAATAACAGGCCCACGGAAAGGGCGAACGCCCATCTCGAGAATCTCATGGATATCAATCATGTATAGTAGTATCTATTTAATAAGTATTCTGGCAGAATATATACATGTATGTACATAATCAAAATCAAAATTGACATTCTTATTATACTCAAAATCCTTTCCGGGCCAAGGACCTGTGGTGTAGCCTGGATATCATCGGGGCCTCCGGAGCCTCTGACCCGGATTCGAAAGTCACATGGAGCAAAACTCACAATCTCCGTGAGAAAGCGACATGGATCTTCACGGACGAGAAACGGTAGCCAGATAATGGAAATATTTCTCGTCCAGTGACCGAAAAATGCGAAGCTTTTTTCGGAATGTCGCGATGGCCGAACATTCCGGCAGGTCCGTTCTTCTATTCCAGCCAGCCCCTGTCTTTTTCCTCAAGGTGATATTCCAGGTTATCAATGTGGTTCTCCAACCCTTCATCATCGGCCATCTTCTTACGTCCGTATCGGGTTGTAGCGATATACAATCCAATCAGGGTAGCCAACATTATCATTAATATCGTGTAGACAAAGACCTCATTATCGAGATTCATCAACATTAAGAACCCATATAATACACTGCTGCAAATTGCCGATATCAGGAACATGTGATATCTTCTTTTTTCATACCTTTTTGAGATCCATATCTTGTAATTGATATCTATCCAATCACCGTTTGTCTGCCACGTGAAGAATCCGTCCGCCTCACACTTGCATTGCTCTGTTTTATCCAGATTACCCAGATCTAAAAGCGCAATAGGTTTGTTCTCTGCCAGGGTGAAATCCGCCCGTATATTATCGGATTCGGTAACGATGATAAATGAGTGCGCAGAAATTCTTTTAACATACTCGGAAAAGTTAAATTCATCAGCTTTGGCTAGCCTTTTGATCGTTCCGCTGATAGCCACTTACCTCTCACTCCAGTGCTCCATGGGAGTGTCTCGTTAAAAACGTTACTGAAAAGGAATCAACCGTCCTTTGGAGGTTCTGGGGACTTCTCATCCTTGGGGGGCTTGTCGTCCTTCGGAGATTCAGAAGGTTTATCTTCCTTCGGAGGTGCGGGCTTGTCGTCTTTCTGCGGGGGGCTGTCCTTCGGAGGTTTCTCTTCTTTGGGCATTTCCTCCTTCGGTGGCGTCGGCTTCTTATCCTCGGGTTTCGGCTCCACCTTCGGCTTCTTGAACTCGGTGTAGCTGCACTTACCGCATGTCGTGCGGTCCTTGTGCTCTGCCAGGAACACGCCAGGTCCGCATTTCGGGCAGTGCTTCTTGCTCCTCACCAGCTTGCCCTCCTTTATCTCAAAATAATCCTTCTTGGGCAAGCCTACTCCTCCTTCTTGTCCTCTTCGGGCTCCTTGTCGGCCTTCTTTTCCTTCTTGTCAGGCTTCTCTTCCTTTGACTGCTCCTCCGCCTTCTCATCGGCCGTGGCTTCAGCCTCTTCCTTCGCAGGAGCCTCGGTCTCCTCGGGAACCTCTTTCTTGGCCTTCTCGTCCTTGACGAGCCTGTTGCGCAGCAGGTGGTGCTTCCGCTCGATCTCCAGGGCAGTCTCCTTCTTGTCGTATATCTTGGCGTAGCCGGTGGAAGTGGCCAGGCCGAAGCGCGAGTTCATGTGGTCCACCACTATGCGGTCCTTGGGGACCTTCAGCTCCTTGGACAGCTGCTCGCGCACGTTCTCCCTCTTTGGCGTTGGCTGGTTGGGGTGCTTGATTACGAATTCCACCTCAGTACGTTCGAGCAGCGGGTTCTCCTTCTTATCCTGTATCTCGAGCTCCATTCTACGTCTCCATCTGCGCCAACAGGTCCCCGACACGCTCCTTCAGTGCCTGGTCTACGTGGAGGACCATCGGCCCCCTATTTGGGATGCCATATATTACAGTTGTGTTATCCGGAGCCAGGGCGATGCAGGCCAATGAGGCGAGGTCTTCCTCGCCCTCGACCACGATGCGCAGGTTCCGGGGATTCTCAAAGCCCTCCTTGATGGCCAGCCACAATTCCTCGGTTAGTACGCCCTGGGGATTCTCGACGGTCACTTCGGGCTGACTGAAGCTGGTTAATTTTTCTTTTGTGGCCGCATCATCTTCACGCTGCGTCCTATAATCGACTATTGACAGGTCGGGCACTCTACCCAGTTTCAACAGAGTCAGCGTCACAATATCGCCGACCGTTACAACGAACGTGCTGCCCTCTATCTCATCCAGAATTGTGTCATCGGTGACTATCTTGCCAACGGCCTGAGCCATCTCCTCTCTCAAGTGGTCGGGCACTACCCAGCGCCTACCTGACCCTGAGCGCGTACTTTCCATTTTGAGTGATCCCCATCTTGCGGGCTATCTCCGACCTGGTGTGGTCCAGCACGACCACGTACCCCTGCCATTCCCTGGAAGTCTCCTCGTTGCACCTAGGACAGGTGGAATCCTCGGTCACCAGACTGCACATCTTGCAGGCCCTCAAAACAACGGTCATTCCGCCGCCTCCGCTCCGAAGTCCTCTTCGAACCATTCGATCTTGCCGAGGCCGTTCTGCCTCATTGTCAGGCCTATCTTGCTCTCCCGCGGGTTTCGCTCGTTGACGCTCACGGTCACAATCCTCGCGCGAACGTTGTTGCCCAGCTTGACGTCCCTGCGGCTCTCCTTGCCGATCAGGCGCTGGTTGTCAACGTCAACGTCGATGTGGTCGTCCATGACCTGGCTGATGTGAAGAAGACCGTCAAGCGGTCCGAACCGTATAAAAGCGCCGAACTTCAGGACCTCGCACACCGTACCCTCGATTATCTCCTGGTCGTCCAACCTGAACGTCACAGCGTCGTAACTCACATCCTGGTACACGGCCCCGTCGCCGTGGACGATGCGGCCCTCGCCCACCGCCTTGATGTTGGCCGTGAGCACAATGAGGCTGCGGTCGCCCACTATTCGGCCCTCGAAGGTGTTGCGCGTGAGCTCTTCGGCGAGTTCCTGAAGGTCCTCGCCCAGGCGCTCCGGCGGGATGCGTATGACGTCCTTTCGGTTGGTCTTCAGGTACATGACATCAGTCCTATCCGTCCTCTGCTATTTATTCGTTTGGTCTCTCGGCCCTCTGCTTGAGCTTCTTGTCCATCTTGGTCGTCTTCTTGCTCATCCAGATTGCTAGAGCGAGTCCGAATATCATCAGGCCGATCCCGATCATGACAGCGAAGTACATCACCGGGTCGGTGTTGAAATCGATGGCCCCCAGGTTGAACTTCACCACGATGGGCACGATGAGCACGGCTATGAGATTTATCACCTTCACCATGGGATTGAGCGCGGGTCCAGCGGTGTCCTTCAGCGGGTCACCGACCGTGTCACCCACGACCCCGGCCTTGTGGGCGTCCGAGCCCTTGCCGCCGTGGTGGCCGTCCTCGATGTACTTCTTGGCGTTGTCCCAGGCGCCTCCGGCATTGGCCATGAAGACCGCGAGCAGCTGCGCCGATAATATGGCGCCGCCCAGGAAGGCACCCAATGCGACCTCGTTGAATATCAGGCCCACCACAATGGGAGTCAACACTCCGAGCAGCCCTAAACCGATGAGCTCCTTCTGAGCCGCCCTTGTGCATATGTCGATGGGGGTGTTGTAGTCCGGCTTCGCCTCGCCCTCCCAAAGGCCCTTGATGGTGGCGAACTGCCTCCTGACCTCGAGGACGATGAGCCCTGCTGCGCGCTCCACCGCCCTGATGCACATTGCGCTGAACAGGAAGGGTATCGCACCGCCGATGAGCAACGCCGCGAAGAACACAGGCGTGCTGATAATGACGTGAGCGTCTATCGAATTGGTAACGGTGTCGACCACGAGCAGGGTGCTCCCCGCTTGGCTTGCCCTGACGATATAATCCATGAACAGGCTTACAGCGGCTATCACCGCCGAACCTATCGCGATCCCCTTCGTGATGGCCTTTGTTGTGTTTCCGACTGCGTCCATGTCTGCCATGCGCTGCCTGGCCTCCGGCTCCATGCCCGTCATCTCGCCGATGCCGTTGGCGTTGTCCGCCACGGGACCGAACGTGTCCATCGAAATCGTGTTGCCTGTCAGGGTCAGCATGCCGATACCGCAGAGCGAGACACCGTAGGCCACTAGGAAAGGCTGGCTTGTCGGGAAGATAATCGCGGATGCTATCATCGCGCCGACGATGACGAACAGCGCCCATACGCTGCTCTCCATCCCCCATCCCAGGCCGCTGAGTATGGTCGTCGCCGAGCCGGTCTTTGTCGCCCCTGCGATCTCCTTCACCGGCCTCTTCTTGTCGGACGTGAAATAATCGGTCAGGAAGTTAATGGCTATTGCCATGATGATGCCGGCCATTGTTGCGCCGGCGAGCTTGTAGCCGAGGTGGTCTATTGTGACGCCGCCGATGGTCACTGTGCCCATGGCGCCCTCGACCCACAACAAAGCGAGCAGCCAGAAACCGAGTATTGAGATTATCGCGGAAAGGTTATAACCTCTATGTATTGATTTCATCACATGTTCTTTTTCAGTCTTTGACCTGACCGCGTATGTCCCGACGATGGAACTCACTACACCTATGCCTCTCACAAGGAGCGGGAAAACGACTGCAATGTACTGCAATGCGGGATAGCCGTTGAAGGCAGCCAGACCCAGTATCATCGCAGACACCATCGTTACCTCGTAGGACTCGAAGATGTCCGCGGCCATTCCTGCGCAGTCGCCCACGTTGTCGCCGACGTTGTCCGCGATGGTGGCCGCGTTCCTGGGGTCGTCCTCTGGAATACCCTTCTCCACTTTACCGACCAGGTCGGCGCCGACGTCGGCGGCCTTGGTGAATATACCGCCGCCCACCCTCATGAACAGGGCTATGAGCGTTCCGCCGAAACCGAACCCGAGCAGAACCTCGGGGGCGTGTATGTCATAGATCATGAAGATGAGAGTACCGCCCAGCAAACCCAGACCGTCCGTGAGCATTCCCACGACCGTCCCGGTCCTGTAACCGATGGTCACCGCCGTCCTCAGGCTCGTCCTGGAGGCCGCGGCAACGCGGACGTTGGCCCTTACCGCCATCCTCATGCCGAAGTAGCCGACACTGGCCGAGAAACCCGCTCCCATCAGGAATGCCAGCATTCTACCGATGGATATCAGCATCCACTCGCCCTCGGTGTTCCCGTCCTGGATCCATGTATCCGGTTGACCCGCATACGCGGTAAGGAACAGGGCCGCTGCCAGAATGATAATGACTATGACAACGGTCCTCAACTGCCTTCTCAGGTAAGTCTCTGCGCCGTCCTGGATAGCCTTGGAGACCTCCTGCATCTCTGCTGTGCCCTCGTCCTGGCGCATCACGTATCTCTTCAGGAAATACGCATACACAAGACCGAGGATGGCTATTATCAGCGTGACCCACAGCGCGATCACTTCGAACAATGTCGCTCCTTCAAGGAACATCGGTGATTCCTCCAATGTAGTCAGATGTTTGGATGGGGGTGGATACTGCACCTTTTATTTATACTTCACTATATAGATTATATAGAAATAGGTACCTCGCCCTTACAGGCGGGGCTTCCTTGGACCTCCGGTTGAATCATTACCAGGCTTTGGTCTCAGAGCCACTGTATAGGCAGTCAGAATGATGACCGGATGCTTGAATTCATGAAAATCCGCAAAAACGTTATATGCCTATGGCCTATTTCCCGAACGGGCAAAGGCGGTCAGGATGGGATTTGACGCAGACACTCCGCAAATACAGGAAGCGTTCCTAGTTCACAAGAGCGGATGCCTTATCACTTATTCTTCGGCGGAGGGTGAGGCCGACGAGGACTTCGACATACTTGCCGGCATGCTCACGGCCATCCAGAGCTTCGTGAAGGACGCCTTCGGGGCCGGCCAGTGGTCCCTCAAGCGCCTGGAGTTCGAGGACCGCAATTTGCTCATCGAGCTTGGTGAGCACCTGTATTTGGCCGTGATATACGGCGGCAAGGCCGACACCAAGATGCAGAGCAAGGTGGAGCGCACCGTTGACATCATCGAGGAGAAGTTCTGGGAGCAGTGCAAGGAGTGGACCGGCGACATGGAGGAATGGGAAGGCATCAAGGAGATAATCAGACCGCTGTTCATCATCGAGGAGGACGTGGAGGACGACAGGGCCAGGTGCGACCTCTGCGGTGCCGTAATCGAGGAGCTGGACATAGTCTGCCCGGTCTGCGGATACGATTCTTCCATGTTTAACTAGGAGGTCTCTGTTGGGCGGTCCCGGTCTGATAGGAATTCTGACATCCGACGTGCGCCTGTACTACGACCTCATCGACCTTTTGAAGACTAAGGATATCGCATTCCGCATGCTGAATTTTGACGAGCCAGTGCCCCGGGACGTCGGCGTTGTGCTGACCACCGAGGATGAACTTGCCAACATCGACTTCGAGCCCAAGATCGCGGTAACGGACATCGAGACAGCGGTCAGGCACGCGAGGTTGGTCCTCCGCGGTCTGAGCAACAGGGAGACTGTCATCGTCGGCGTCGACCCGGGCCCCAAACCGGGAATCGCCGTCCTCTGCGCTGGCCAGATAATCGAGACCCAGCTGACCCATTCGCCAGAAGAAGCGGCCGACCGTATAATCGAGATACTGGAAGACTACAAGTTCGAGCGCTCAGTCCTGAAGATGGGCCACGGCTCCCCCGAGCACAGGGACATAATGCTGGCCCACCTGACCAATTACTTCTCCCAGGTCGAGATAATCGACGAGACGCGGACCAGCACAAAGTCCCACAGCCCCCACGAGGACGCGGCCGTGGCCATAGCCAGGCACCGGCGCAGGAAAGCCTGATACCTGTTTGCCTGTGGTTACTGATTGGCCCCTCAGGTCGGGAAACTCAACCTTTCTCCACCTCGGCCAACACCTTGTCCAGGACCTTTGTAAGGGTGGGAACGTCCTTCTTGCCCATCATCGTGCCCACCTTCTTCCCGTAGCTGAAGACCATCATATGAGGAACCGACATGATCTTGAACCTCTTGGCCAGTTCTTGATTTTCCGTTACATCTATCTTGGCGAAGGCCACGCGGTACTTGTAATCCTTTGACAGGTTTCTCAACCTGGAGGTCATGGTCTTGCAGGGACCGCAAAAGGGGGAGTAGAAATCGACCAGCGACACCGGATACTTCTCTATGAAATCGTCGAAGCCTTTCTGGTCGAGCGTCTTCATGTGGGTGGGCCAGTCCTCTTTGGCCGGCGGAGTCCGCTCGGACGTCGTTTTTTTGTTTCTAAATAGTCCCTTCAATGCCATGTAGTCAACTTATATCGACAAAACCCAGATATTAGGAATCGAACTGCAAACGGTCTAACCGAACCATCTTCCGTTCCTGTATACTGTTTCGCCATCTGCAATGATCTCCGCGTTCTTCTTCATATCCTTGATCATGTCCCAGTGGATTGCCGAGCGGTTCTTGCCCTTCGTCTCGGGATAGCTGGAGCCGACGGCCATGTGGATGGTGCCGCCCAGCTTCTCGTCGAACAGTATCTTCTTGGTGAACTTCTTGATGTTGTGGTTGGTGCCTATCGCCACCTCGCCGATTCGCTTCGCGCCCTCGTCGATGGCTATGAGGCTCTTCAGCAGGTCCTCGCCCTTCGCGGCCTTGGCCTTGACTATCTTGCCCTTGCTAAACTCAAGCCTGATGTCCTCCACTTCCTTGCCCATGTAGATGCCGGGGTATGTGAAGCGTATTGTGCCGTTCACCGAGTTCTCCACCGGGCAGGAGAATACCTCGCCGTCCGGCATGTTGTGGTCGCCGTAGCAATTGACCCATAGACGTCCCTTCACCGACATCCTGAGGTCCGTATCGGGGCCGTGGAACTCCAGGTCGCTGACCTTGTTCAGACGGTTGACCATGCCCTGCTGCTTCTTCTTCACCTTCTTCCACTCTGATATGGGGTCGCGCTTGTCCGCCATAACAGCGGAATACACGAAATCCTCGTACTCGGACAGCGACATCGAGGCCTCCTGGGCCATCGAGGCTGTCGGGTATATCAACCCGCACCAGGCGAGTTCCTTCTTCGCGCTCCTCTCCATGAATATCTCGCGCACCTCGGTGGTCGCCGCCGATGCCTTGGCGATCTTGCCAGAGTCCACATTTGAGAGCATGCGCGTGTTCGAGTCCGCCATTATCATGATGAGGCCGTCCAGGTTCTCGTAGAAGAACTTCTTGTAGGGGGACTTATACTTCAGCTGATGCTCCTTGGCCTCCTCGAAGAACACCTCCTCTGTCCGGCTGAAGTAGGGCAAGAACACAGGCTGGCCCCCGGCCCTGAGCACCTCGCGGACCATCTCTAGGTAAAGAGGCTCTGATTCCATGGGCCCCGATATCAATATCTCCTGGTTCTTCTTGACCCCGATGGAATAGTTAACGATCAGCTTGGCCAGTCTTTCCACGCGCACGTCCACCATGTAATCAACTCGAAGGGTGGATAGCGTTTAAGTATATGCTACTTGCGTATGGACACCGTCAATGGCAGGATTACTGGACCACTCTTGATATCATCTCCCGGCGATGTCTACCAATCAACTATCCAAACAGTATCCGCGGGAATATGGATCCAGTATCCTTCTCCCGGCTTCATCAAGTAAGTCGGGTCAACCTGCCTGAGATTACCCGGTTCCGATGTGTCCCCGACCATGACCATGTCGGCTCCAGTGCCCCACAGCGAATTGCCTACCGTCTCATTGGCCAGCGAGGGATAGCCCACCAGGTTCCACCCCGCAAAGAGAGGGATTTGTGTGTATGGTGAAGTAATTCCCCGAACGCTTAATGTGGCGTTCGGCTCAGTAACGTTCAACCAGAATCCGTTTCTGTGGCTTATTTGGATGTCATCATTCAGGCTCCCCGGCCTGAACGTGGCATACGATTCCCACGGCTCCGGGCTCAACGGGTCATAGGCCATCAGGTAGTCCCACTTGCCGTCAATGGACCCGAGGACATCGGCGATGGACTCGTCGTCCTGCGCCAGCGGGACCGAGACCAGGTTCCATCCCTCGTCCAGGGACACGTTGAATCCCTCCTCTACATAGTCGCCCATCAGCGGATACCTGTCCAGCATCGTCCCGCCGGAGATGGGATAGGGCGTATCGCCCAGACCGTCGCTGCCGGGTTGATCTTGATTCGGCCCGGTGAACATGTCGGTTCCGTTATAATCCGTCCAGAAGTTGCCGCCCGACGGATAGCCATTGTCCCATTCATTGCTGCCCGGCGTATCATCATACCCCTGCAGGGTGTTGTTAAGAATTCTATTATGGAATATCCTGTTGCCTGTGCAGGCCGTTGCAAGGTAGATGCCGTAATCATTACCGAGTACGGTATTGCCCGATATCGTGTTGCCGTCAGAGCTGACAACGAGGACGCCGTCCGTGTGGTTGGCCACGTAATTATCCTCGACGACAGAATCATGGGTCATGAACAGGAACACGCCGAACTGCCAGTTACCCTCGATGACCAGGTCCCTGAACTCGCAGCCAAAACATACCGTCGCCCGGAGGCCGTCAGAGCCGTTCCGCAGCGTGAAGCCCGATATCTTCACACTCGAAGACTGGCAGTACACGACGTCGTTCACTCCGTCGCCATTGATCACTGTCGAACCCGCCCCGGCGCCTCGGATATCAAGGCTCTTGTTCACCAGCAGGGTCTCGTTGTACTGCCCCGCCGAGACCTCTATGACGTGGCCGTCCAGAGTGTCGGGGTCGTCGATGGCGGCCTGTATCTGGTTGAAATATTCTTCGGTGCCAATATTGAGGACAGGACCTGTGTTTGGTTCAATAAGGCCATTCAAATCTATAAAATGGATGTCTGTCGAGCCTGACACACCGAATATGCTTGACATCCATACAATCTGGTCGTTGTTGTTCATTTGGGCTTCACGGTCCTGCCGGGTGTTATTAGTAATTCTATACGTGTCAAATCCATCCCAGAAATATATCTCTCTGAAATTTGCGTGGTCGGCAGGATCCCCCCACGTTGAATTTGGCCACATTACGTGTCCTCTGTTGTTGATTTTCGGCCAAAAACCGCCAGTGGCGTTATTATTAGATATTCGTGTAACAGTAGAACCGTCCCAATATTCTGTATAGACAGTATCATTTTCAGTACTGTACCATACGATTTTACCATCATCGTTCATATCGACAATATCATTGTCCTGATAACTATTATTCGTGATTTGAGTGGTGTGTGTACCATTCCAGAAATATATCTCTCTTGTAGAGGTATTTCCAGGTTGGTTACCTGCCCAGGCCATTTCTCCCATATTATTCATCTCTGGTCCAAAATGAGATTCTTTAAGCGTATCGTTGGTGATTCGGGATACAGTTCCATTATCCCAAAGGAATATATCGTCCTGGCCATTCAATTCTGCATTCCACGCGACTTGACCCAGGTTGTTCACATTAGGCCAGGAATCAGTATGGTTATTATTTGTTAACTGGGTGGTTACTAGACCATCCCAAAAGAATATCTCCCAACCGTAAGGTTGACTGATAGGTTCGGCTTGCCAGGCTATTTGACCTAAATCGTTTATCTTTGGATTAGTATCGGTATATGAATTGTTAGTCAATTGAGTAACAATGAATCCATCGTAATAGAATATCTCAGAATCAGGTCCGCCATCTGTCCCATACCATACGACGAAGCCATTAGCATTGATGCAGGGTTCGCCAGCACCACCATTTGAGATTTGTATAGTAGTTGATCCATTCCAATAAAATAATTCAAAGGGGTCAGACGAATTTCGTTGTCTCCCCATCCATACCACACACCCGTTGTCACTTATTTTTGGCATCGTACCGGCGTAATTATCCCAATTCAGTTGTATGATGTGTGCAGAGAAATTAGTCATCGTATCGGTTATAGGAGTATCTGATTCATTGCATTCATTTGATGATGTTATTATATCATCTTGAGGAGTTTGGCTCCCTTGAGCAGACAAGCTGAATAATAAGAAAACTACCATGGTCACTGCGTAGGTTCTCTTCATCTCCTCCTCCTGTCCTTGGAAGATATGAATACTCACCCTAATCTTTTTTTCGGTTCACCTATGCTCTGCCCCTCGATTCTCCTTTCGAGATCGCAGTGGCAATGAGGTGGGCGACCCTCAGGACCTCGGGCAGTGCGCCCTTGATCGTCGACTTGTCCAGTATCTCTTTGAGCTCGCGGTCGCCGATGCCCACGCGGGAGATGTAGATCGGGTTGTGTTCGGTTTCAAACCGCTTGATTTCTACTTTCCTCATCATCGCCAATCTCAGTTCCCAGTCTTCGAAGTGCTTCTTCAGGGCGGCCTCTATTTCTTCGAAGTCGGGCTCGTCGCGGGTTATCGTGGCGACCGGGACTCCGAGTTGGTCGTGAAGGCGCTCGATGTTGACCACGTTGAAGCCGCCGAGGGCGGCGCCGTCTAAGATGATGAGCTTGAGCTGGTCTAAGTACCTCGATTCGGCGATCATGGTTTCGAGTTTCTCGGTTGCGTCCAGTTCACCGTCGACGGTGACCTCGGTGACCATGACCCCTTCAACGTATGTGGGCAGCCGCATGACCACGCCCACAACCGGGGTGGATGGGTCTGAGAATTTGAATGCCCCGTCGTCGATTCCTAAAATACGTATCTGATCCTTCATAATCGTACTCCGTACGCATCCATGCAAGGTTCCGAACAGATAAATATTGTTGCATGACCTCCCCGCGCTTACACACGGGGATTCCACGGGACATGCTGTTTGGATTACCACCCAGACGCTTGGACATCTCTACCCCGCCCTCACAGGCGGGGCATGTTGGATGGTTCCGGTTTCATACAAGTTGGAGTTCACCCGTTATCGCGTCCACGTCTTTCTCCGGGGCCGGGCCGATTCCCAGACAGGTCACTGTTCCCGGCGGGACCTCGGTGAGTCCGGCATCCGAGATGAGGGAGTGGGGGAGCTTGGCCTGTCTGGCCATGTCCTGCAGCTCGTGCAGGGCTTTGAGGCTGTCGCACCTGACCACGACCTTCTTCTGGCCCTCGTCGTGCCAGGCGCGGAACCATTTCTTATTGTATTTCCTGGCTGCGAGTGCGCAGTTGACGCTGGCGTGGGCGACCTGGACCGCTGTCTTTCCCGGCTTTAATTTCAGGTCGGCGCGGACCACTATCACGAGCTTGTACTCGAATTCAGCCATTCCTCACCTCGTTCTCCAGGACCTTGATCTTGGTCTCGGTCTCGTCCAGTTCTCCGAGGAGCTTCTCTCTCCTTTGTTCGTAGTACTGGCGCTGCTTTCCCGAGTGGGTCTCCACCAGTTTTTCCGTATTATCTATCTCCTTTATCAGCATGAACCTTTGCCTGACGAGCTTCTCGTGCTGAATGCGCTTTTCCTTGTCCCTGATGATGGGGACGTCGGCCGAGCGGGGGTCGCGCGGCGGGAACCTGAGCAAGGTCGGGTGGAGCTTTCCCAGGATGGGGAACCCTCCTCTGAACCAGGCGACGGCGAAGAATATCAGCGACAGGATGAGCAGGGCAGCGACGATCGGACCCGCGGAGACGTATCCGAGGCCTGTCTCCTCGCTTACACCGAGAGAGTTCAGGCCGAAGCCGACGAATATGGTCAGGACGATGCTCAGGCCGATGGCCAGGCCGATGCGGTAGAGCCAGTCGAAGTCCTGGTCCAGCTCGCCCTTGCGGGGGAACATGGCCTGCACGAACATGAAGCCGGGTAAGAAATACAGCAGGAAAAGGGCCGCGATGATCTGGAACAAGTGAAGCATTAATATTCCTCAATCTTTATATTTTATTTGATATTCAAGAAAGTCCTCCGCGACCTGGGAGTTATCGAATATGGCCTTGGCATCGGCCTCCAGCTGGGCTATGTCCTCGTATCTGGGGCTGATGTGGGTGAGGAAGAGCTTCCCCGCGTTGGCCCTCTTTGCCATGTCAGCCGCTTGGCTCGACGACGAGTGGCCGTACATGTTGGCCTTTTCCTCCAGGTCGGCGGCGGTGGTCGCGTCGTGTATCATCACGTCGCAGTCCTTTCCCAGCTCGACCACGGCTTCGCAGGGCTTTGTGTCGCCGGTGTAGACAATCTTCCTGCCCCTCCTGGGCGGACCGAGGACCATGTCGGGCGTGAAGGTCTTGCCCTTGTGCTCGACTGTCTCGCCCCTCTGCAGCTTGGAAAAGAGGGGGCCCTCCGGAATGCCCAGCTCCAGCGCCCTGGGCTTGTTGAACCTGCCGGCGCGTTCCTTCTCCTCAAGAACGTAGAACAGCGTGGGGACGTTGTGGTTGGCCTCCCCGACGGTGACCGTATACTCATCGAAATCAAGAACATCGTCCGGCTTGAGGTCCTGCACAATCACTTCGTAAGTGGGCGTGAAATATCCGAGTTTGATCAATATGCTCACCAGTTGTTCGGTACCCTCCGGGCCGTGGATGCTCAGCGGGTCGCGGCGGTCGTTCAGGGACATGCTCTGGATGAGGCCAGGCAATCCCAGGAAATGGTCGCCGTGGAAGTGCGTGACGAATATCTTGGTGGTCTGCATGAAGGACACGGTCGATCTCATGAACTGCCGCTGTGTGCCCTCGCCGCAGTCGAAGAGGATCACCTCAGGCCCCCTTTTCAATGCCACAGCGGAGACGCTGCGTTCCGGCGACGGCCAGCTGCCTCCCGTACCGAGGAACACGATATTCATGTGGGTTTGAAGGCGGTGCTGATATTAAGGTTTTTGTAGAATACTGAAGGGAGCTCGTTAACTGTATGGGAAACAGAGGAGTGTGTGAGAAAGTTCAACAACCATTACCATCAATAGAACTAACAGCGCTGGCTTCTACCTCGCTGTCTGGCCTGACATCATGCGTGGCGGCAACAGACGGGTTCCGGTGCCTTCAGCCAATTCTCCGGCGCTGAGAAAGGTTCGCTTCCGTTGACCTCTATCTTGTACCAGGTGGTGCCCTTTTCGGTCTTGACGTCGATGACCTTTGCATAACGGCCCACCCATGGTATATATGCCGACTCAAGCTCGATCGGCGGAACCAGAATAACTTCGTCGCCTTCTTTGAACTCGCTCATTAGTGCATCCCGGCCCGATATATAATAATACCAATATAAATATTTCGGTTTATTAATTCGCAGAATGTATGGTCGTCGGTCGTATTTGGGTCTTTTCGTCATTCGGTGCGTAAGGTTATCGGGTCGATATCCTCATTACAAACGTTATTCGAGCGGCTTCCTGAAGGTCATGTACCGCCGCACTTCATTGAAACCCATGCTCTGGTAGACGTGCAGCGCGCCGGTGGGGTTCTCCGCGTCGACCCCGAGGCAGGCTTCCTCCATCCCCAGGTCCTTGAGTAAATGGAGGCTACGGGCTATCAGGGCCTTGGCCACGCCCTTCTTCCGCCACTCGCGGCCCACGTGGATGTTCTCCGTGTATCCCCGTTTCCGGTTGAAGAGCTTGTTCTCCTCCTCGTTGATGAAGGGCTGCACCGCGCCGGCCACCTTATCGCCGTCCCAGGCCACCTGCCATTTCTCGGGCTGGAACTCGTGGCTGTCCAGCCAGTACCGGTACCACTCCTCGACCGTCTTCACCATCTCCCAGGAGTCCCTGCAGGCCTCCACGTCGGCCTCCCAGACCTTCCGGTAATCGTCCGGCGTCACCGGTCTGACCTCGAGTCCCGCAGGCAGCGGGATGTCGGGGATGTCCTCCATGTCCGGCCTGACCATGATGAAGGAATACCGTACAACCTCGTAGCCCTCCGATTCGACCAGGCCTATCCAGTCAGCCTCGTGCTCCGAGGCATATACCTGGTATTCCTTGGAAGGCCCCTCCTGGGATGCAGCTATCCGCCCCAGACGACCCTCGTTCCACCGGAGCATGGCCCTGCGGATGCCCTTGCCGCGCCAATCCGGATGCATGACCACGAAGTGGTTGTAGTTCAGACCGCCCTTGAGCTTCTCGGTCCACCAGACCCGGCTGTAGCCGATTAGTTTCCCATCCACTTCGGCCATGAGCATGTCCCTGAACCGGTCGCAATGGAAGAGGTACTTGTAGTTGCGCTTGAGGTCGTCAAGCGTTTCCAGGAAATCGTCCTTGTCGAACTCGTCGGCGACCTTGATGACCTCGTGCATCTCCTCGAATTCCCCGTCTCCCCTGAATCCTCTGAACCTCAGGCCCGCTACGGGCGGTGCGTCCGGCACCCTGAAGTGGTCGGTAAGGTCTTCAACGTCGGTAATGGTATCACCAGTATGCTGGTTGGAAGAATCGGTTGTATTAAATTCTTATGTTCTGGCTTGGGTTAAGGATTCGTCAACCATACAACTCCCCAGTAAGTATGATCCTTGGCAAAAGCGTGGCGATAAATAATTCTATTAACCGAACAACCAGGCCAAACCAGCTGCCAATCCAGCGATGATGGCTACAGTGATCCCGACCTTCACCCACGATATGGGCGCCTTGCCCCTTATCTCGCCGGTTTGTCCGTTTATGAGGAACTGATAGCTCTTGTCCTTGTACCGGTAGGCCGAGACCCAGACCGGGAGCAGGATGTGCTTGTACCTGACGTTGTCCAGCGTGGTGCTGACCACGAGGGCGCGGTGGGTGTCCCCGGGCACGACCCTGGCGCACTTTGTCCTCTCGGCGTCGTTGATTATCCACCTCGCCCTCATCCATCCCTCGGGCAGTCCAACAATGTATTCTTCGGCCTGCCAGCCGGCCATGAACTGGGCCTTGTACGGCTCCAGCTGGTTCAGGAAAAAAGGTTTGATGTCGTCGACCAGGCCCTCGTCCAGGCCCTTGGAGGCGAGTATCAGGACGTCGTCGTAGGCGTCGTCCCTGGAACCCGAGGACGGTACCCACCTGGTGTGACGCACCTTCTCGGTCCTCGTGCCCTGGCTCGTCCGCACTGTCCTTGTCTCGTAGTAGTAATACCCGCTCATCGCGCTCCAGTCTGAGTGGGCGGTGCAGTCGAAGGTCCAGAAGGGCGTGTACACACCCCGCAATCGCTCCGGTCTTGCCAGTTTCTTGAGGTTCGACGGTCGGAACCAGCCGCTTCCAATCCACTTGTTGAAACTTGCCCTGGCCCTGTCGCGGCTGACCTTGAAGGGTATCATCGTCTCCGGGCGGATGATGTCGGGGTTGGTCTTCGCCTCCTTGACGTAGCTCGAGCCGCAGAAGGAGCATCCGCCGGCCAGTTTGGGGGCGGAAATTGTCGCGCCGCAGGACTCGCACTGGATTGTCGCAACTTCGATGTCCCAGCCCTTGTTCCTCGGGGCGGAGAATATGTCGTGCTCCTCGGGCGTCACCTGCTCGTAGGGTATGACCTCCAACGAATCGCAATAATCGCACTTCATCCCGTGGGTCCCGGGGTCGAACTCCAGACCGGCTCCGCAGTTCTTGCACTGGAAACGCTGCATGAACCCTTATCGGAAGGGCCGGATATAAGGTTTCGGAATTCAGTAATTGGCAACGGTCCAGACCGTGTCGGAGGTCGCGTACACGAAGAAGCCCTGGTTGTGGAATATGTTCTCGGCACCGGTCGGCACCTTCAGGTGATATGGCTGCGTGTAGTCGGCTATCAGCATGCCGCCGTAGTTCGGGCAGTTGGCCGTAAGGTGTGCATCGACGCTTGCCGCGCTCATGAACCTCTGCGCGAAGGGATAGGGCACGATGTTCCAGCCGGCCTTCAGGTCGATAGCCTTGTCCCCGACGTATCCGGCCGTGGCAAACCTCGTGTTCGAGGACACGTGCATCCAGAATCCTATCTCATCCGATATCGTGTTGAATGTGTTTATCTGGCTCGGTGCGGATGGCACGTTGATTGTCCATCCGGCCACAGGGTCGTAGTTCCTCAGGCAGTCCATGAACGCGGGAAGCCCTTGGCCTTGTATGACGTGGGCGATGGTCGTGTCGCTCTGCACGAGTGACGAGCCGACCAGGAACCAACCGCTCGGATTGGCCATGACGCTCTGCGTTGAGCCGAACTTGGCGGCCTGTATCCCCGTGGTCACGGTCTCATGGCCCAGCAGGTCGAATACCTTCACCTGGTAGAAGTAGGAGTTGGGGTTGATGCCGCCAACGTTGGCGTGGAGCACGTCCGTGTTGGCCCCGGCGTCCAGGAAGCTAGTGTAGCTCGCGCCTGTCGGGTCCCAGTTGTTCATGGACCACCAGACCTCGTAATGCCCCACGTCCGGCGAGGGCGAAGCATCCCAGTAGACGCGCACGCCGCTGCCCTCCAGCTCGGCCCTCACGTTGGTGACCGGCAGAGGAGACGTCGAGTCTATCTCGAAGGCCTGCTGGCTCTCGTCAACATCGGACCAGCCGTATGTGTCGTACACCGTGACGCGGACCTTCACCTGGGTCGAGTCTATGAGAGGCAGCGGGTCCCACATGTACGTGCAGGGGTTCGCCGTGTAGCCCGTGAGCCCGGAGGCGATCACGAAGGGGTAGGTGGCTCCGTTGTCAGTTGAATAACGGAGATTGACCGTCATCTCGTCGAGCGAGTCGCGCTCGTCGCCCATCTCCCAGGATATCTCTAGCGAGTCGCCCCCGGCGACAAGCATGTAGGAGTCTGGAGCCAGCAGGTCCGTCCAGGGGGCCACGTTCGGTATTACGGTGATCTGGCCCTGGTAGGGTCGCCAGTTGTGCTTGGTGACGGTCACGTTCACTATCCCCGGTTGAAGCTGCGATGTCATCACGAGGGCCTGTCCGGCCACGACCGTGCCGGTACCCAGCACATCTTCTCCCTTTGAAATTGTGACGAAGGCCCCGTCCTGCATGCAGTTCACCGTGACCGAGGTGGTGTCCGAGAGGACCTCCATCGGGTGGGTGACCGTCAACGACCCCGGCGGGGACGTGTACATCTCCATCGTGGGGTCTCCGAAGTAGTGGAATATCTCGAACTCCAGCTCCTCGTATCCCCAGAGGTCTCCGCAGGCGTAGTGGTTGGCCATGTAGTACTTGCCGTAGTTGAGTATCTCCCCCATCCTGTACATCGGGGTGGTGCCGCCCACGGCGAAGTCGAAGTCAGGGAACTGGGCGTCGTAGAATCCCCGGCACATGAAGTCGTTGTAACCGCTGTAACTCACCCTGGAGGCCCCGAATATGCCGACGCATCCGCCCGGGTCCTTCCTCAGGAACTCCTCGCAGAAGCTCTCGGTGGTCGTGCTGCCGTCGGAATCCGTCTCGTGGTCGAACCATCCTGTCTCGCAGTTGATGCTGAACACAATGGGCAGCATGTCCGCGTTGTCCAGGTTGGCAAGGTCAGAGATCTGGAAGTGCGGGTCTCCCCATCCGTTCCTCAGGCCGTGGTCGCGGTGGTTAAGGATCGTAGTGCCGTTGTTGAGGCAGTTCAGGATGAGGTCATGGTCGCCGTCCCAGGGGTAGATCGGTTTGAGAAGGTCCATCGGAAGGGGCTCTCCCGGGATGGGCCAGTTGTACGGGTGGGTTCCCGAGTTATAGTTCGTAGGATTCGAGCTGTCAGTGCAATAGATGCGCGGTACGACATAGGAATGGTTGTTGATGAGATAGTCCCGTATCTCCTCGGTGGTCCTTGTGAACCTCCTGTCCTCATAGCCGTCGTTGCCCGGGTCCTGGAAGTAGGCCGCCATAGTCATGTTATCGTAGTATGTGTTCTGGAACGGCGGGTCTATCTCGTAGTCGACAATCTCGGCGATGTAGTTACCGGCCTGTATTTGATTGTCAACCGGTATCCTTCCGTAATACATGTCAGGGAAATAATCCGCGCCTAGAAGCGTGAAGTACCAGAGGTCTGTCCCCGTAATCGTACCGTGGTAGGGGTGCACGTTGACGTAATTGGTCTCGATGTCCTCGACGTCACCCAGGAACAATACGTAAGAGGGAGCCGGGTTCCAGTTGTTGAAGGCGCTCTGGATGTAGGTCTCTATCTCGGGCTGGGTCGAACCCGTCTGGAGTGTGTCCCTCACCCATGTGTCGATGCCCCGTTTGTTCTTCCAATCGGCAAGTGCGTTCGCGGCGCTTGTGTAGTTGACGCCTGTGATTATGAGGTACTCGCAACCCAGCAATCCCCGGGCCGGCGCCGGCTCCTTTGCCAGCTCGGTCGCGAATGTGCCCTCGAACTCCTTCCAGTTGACGAAGTTCATGTCGTACAGCGTGAAGAAGTTCGGGGAGTTGAGCCTCTCGTCGACCTGGTAACTGACCGAGGCCGACCAGGAGAGCCTGACCTGGATATGCGTGTAGACCTTCATCTTCCCCTCGACGGGATTGTACTGGACAGGATAGAAGCCCAGCCTTGCGAAGGGGACCACCCTGATCATGCCCGTCTGCGCTATCACGGTGCGCTCTCCGGGATAATCGGCGTCGGCGTTGTACACGCCCATATCCATTTTGAACTCCACCTCGTCATCGATTACCGAATCGGGATGCGGCTCCTGTGCCGGGACTATCTGGCCTACGTCCATCTCGTAATACTCCTGATACATGATCTCCAGACTAACCTGAGTGTTGGGAACCGCCACGAAACACGACTTGAAAGGCACCTGCGGACAACCCGGCTGCATGCTGTGACCAGCACCTGCCATTGACACGAAGGTGAACGTGCCTTCCGGAGTTGTCTCGGTCCTGATGTCGGGTTCGGCCGTTTCCAGCGTGATCACTGTATATGCGGGGTTGAAGGAGTCGACCAGGATCCTGGTTACGTCGGCATGCTCCGACCGGTCGGTCTGAGCGGGAGCCTGGCCTACGACCCCCTGGAACGCGCTCAGGCCCATGAAGAGGCTCAAGCTTACTATCAATACTTTCTTGCCAAAAGAAGTAAAATCTAATTGCCCATCGAACATATTGACCTACCATCCATTTTTGCCGGTAAATGTTGTATGTTACTATTAAGTTTTTTGATTTTGTGGATTTTTATGACTGAATTATCCCTATCGGTCGGCATTCCGATTGAACCTGGTCGAGATAAGTGTCATCGGGCCTTCGTTGCCCGATTGACGCTGATTGCTCTGGCTAGGGTATTTTACTGTTCGGATTACCCTTCGACCTAGTAATTAATCACTGTCCATGTCGTGTCGGCCGTTACCCTTACCCAGATCGCCTGGTTGTGGAATATGTTCTCCGAGCCCGACGGCGTGGTGATGTGATACGGTTGTGAATAATCCGCGATCAACATCCCGGCGTAGTCCGGGCAATTCGCTGTGAGATGCGCATCGATGCCGGCCGCGTTCATGAACCTCTGGGCGAATGGATACGGGACCAGGTTCCAGCCGGCCTGCATTTGAATGCTGTTGTCGGCGATGTATCCCG
>Ga0209536_100000679_pt1 | contig 55709 bp, 60 predicted proteins | sample DeeMarSeWOR28_12_FD_187461 | JGI IMG/M metagenome (GOLD analysis project Ga0209536, IMG submission 187461) | Marine sediment microbial communities from White Oak River estuary, North Carolina - WOR-2-8_12 (SPAdes) (version 2) | ecosystem: Environmental > Aquatic > Marine > Intertidal zone >... | reverse complement strand
ATGTTGAGAGGATTCTCCATGTACGCTCGGAACCCCCACTACAGGGATTTCTTGAAAAAACTCAGGAGCGAAGGCATTACCCCTGACAACCTCACCGAATACTTTGGCTACGGTATATACGTCGGGAGGAAGGGTCAGCTCTAGAGTGTAAACTAAAAAATAAAAAAGGGTGCTCTACGGACCGTAGAGCTCATACAAACCCGCTTTATCGCCGTCGTAGAGGTCCCTCTTCTCGATGTCGCCGTAGTTTGAGTGGCCGTACATCGTCTCCAGTTCGCAGTCGTAGATGTCCGCCAGCCCGATCCCGTGACCAACTTCGTGGGTGACTATATTCTGGACGTCCATCAGGTCCGAATATTCGTAACCGTCCCCCCAGGTAAAGTCTGTGTCGAGCATTATGTCAAACTCCACTATCCTCCTCGAGGACGGCTTCCCGCTGAAGTACCCCCAAGTATAGCAGATGGCTATGACGCCAGTCTCCTCCCAATCGCCGAATACTATCTCATTGTCACCGTCAGGCTCATCTAGATCAAAGTCAGCAGTTGAGCTGGTCGAAACGGAGGCCTGGAAGAGATCCATCGAGGTCCAGAAGTCCCATTCACCCACGGAGGCCTCCACTGCATCCGTAATGAAAGAGATTGTTAATCCGTCGTCGTTTGTCGGGTTCACCACCACATCCAACGGGAGGGAGTCCTTCCAAGCAACCCCTTTCCCGAGGAGGGCGTAGTGGCTATCGTGACCGTCGTCCTTGGGAGGCTTCTTGTCCGCCACCCAGTCGGGCTTCCCGTAGCCCTTCTTGTAGTGGATGAAGACCTTCCTCTCCAGGGTCCGAGGCTCCTTAACGGGCTTCCCCGCGAAGGCGAGGACGGGGACGAATATGCTGAGAATCAGTATGACGCTGATCAATACCCCTGTCTTCTTCATGCTGTTTCAGGTAATTCCCAACATTACGTCTATAAAAGATGAACCACAACACAGTTCAGGAACCCGGATACAGATCCTAGACTTGTTCCGTAAACCGTAACTAGGATGCCGGAAACGAAAACCTAGCGGAGGGGGGAGGGGGGGTATACAATCCGCCTGACATACGACCTCCGATCCCTGGAAGCGACCTGAAAACAGCTCCAACGACACTCGGTTCAAGCAGAATAGTGATGAATAGCGGTAAAATAGGTCAACGATAAACAGGACAGGAATGCGGGGAACAGAGGAATTATGCGAGAACCTCACCTCTGGTGGAAAACAAGCGCTAGATGATCCGCTTAAGCCTCAGCCGGAGGACCAGGTAGTCCCCCTCGTACTCGTAATTATACTCGTCCACCTCGTACCCCCCGGGGAGGTCATACACCCTGCTGAAGGAGCCGTCCACGCTGCTCCCCAGGCGCACCTCCTCCCCCACACCCTCAATGAAGACCGTCCGCTTAAGCTCCGGAGGCACCTCCAGGGTGATCATGTACTCCATCGCCTCAGACTCCCGAGGCCTCACCTCCCACTCCACCGTCCTGTACCCAGACCACTCCCTCCGCCTCCTGCTGAACATGTACCAGGGAAGGAGAGAGGAGACCACGAAGACCCCGAGGAAGACAAAAGAAAGCAGCATAGCCACGCCGCTGCTCACCTCCCCGAAGACGAAGGGGAACAGCACGATGGCCCCCTCCCCGCCCTCGGGCAGCATCGCCATGGAGGTCACCATGAGCCCGAAGACGATGAGCAGTATCCCCGCCACCCTCAGCCCGGACGATGAGACACCAGGAGAAGAAGGCCTACGAGGCGCCGGGGCAGTGACCCCAGCCCTGCGGGCGCACTCCACGCAGAGGTCGCCCCCCGAGAAGCACCCCTCACAGACGACTCGCCCGCAGTCCACACACAGGCAGTCGGCCTCGGAGCCCCCGCAGATACTGCAGACGCCCATGCCCCTCACCCGCCGAAGACGCCCGGCTGCGAGACAGCCACAGCGACAACGAAGACGAAGACGATGAGGGCAACGAAACCCGCAACCCTCCAGCCCCCCTCCCCACCCACAACGATGGGAACCGGACCGATAAAGAAGACGCCTGTAGCCCTCCCACCAGCGCGCCCCCCCTCACGAGGCCTATAGCTGAACCAGACCATCAGCACGCCGGCGCCGACCATCATCAGCCCCAGCAGCAGCAGAATAGAGGAACCAGCCATAGCCTCGAACACTTCGCCAAAAGGAAGAGTACTCAGAGATAAACCTTACGAAAAAACCCCGTCACAGCGACCAGATCGCCGCCTTCCCCAGATACTCATTGACCTCCCACTCCCTCACAGACACCCTATCCACATCCAACGTATAGATCGAGTGCAGCCGCGCATTCCGGATCTCCTCCAAAGACACTGGAGGACTCGTGTAATACAGATCACACAGCCCCTTAATCGCCGAGATCTCCTCCTCAGTCCGGAACCGGGGAGGCTTCGTCAGCGCAGGCGGGATCTGCATGATATAGTACGGCGTCGAGGCGAGGATGAACTTGTTCGAGAACCCGCTGTACCTCACGATCTTACTCGCGATGCGCGCCTTCAGGTAGGTCGATGGGTCCGTGGCGTGCTCCGGGGGGACGAAGCCCGTCTCCACCTCCACAATGACCGAGCCGAAGCCCTTCACGGCGTAGACGTCACAGGAGACCCTCTCCAGCTCATGCTCCACCTCGGCGTCGAAGCCACTGACGACCAGGTGCATGGCGCTGATGAGCTCCATCACGGAGTGGTTTATCTTCACCAGGTTGCGGTCGTGCAGCTCCACCAGCTTGTCCTTCAGGGTTAGAAGCTTGACGTACTCGGCCTTCCCGATCCTCTCCTTCATGTTCCGGAGGACCTCCTCCAGATCATCCCTGAACTTGTTCAGCGCCGCATCCACACCTAGCTCTTTAACCCCTTTTGGTCGGAGCATGCTATTTAACTTATAGGGATTAACCCAGCCCCTGATGCATGCCAGTCCTGGATAATGCTTAACCCCCGTCCGCGATCAGCTCGATAACTCAGTCAGCTTAAATTGGTCAAGCCCCAGCCCAGAAAGAAAGTCAAATGAGTGGACTTTAAAAAGATGGGCTTCGCATCGGCAGTCACTGCAGCCGAATCCCTTGACCGGGATCCCCTGCAGTCCGATCTCCCCCGCTATGTGGCACTCCTCCCTCAGGTCTGATAAGCGGACGTAGACTCCACTGATCTCCACATCGGGCTCCCTGAGGAGGTAGTCGATATGCCAGTGAGTGGCTCTATAGTCCCCAATACTGGTCCTGAGATGTCTCCTGACCCTAGCCTCTAGACCATTCAAAGCCGACCCGACGTAGACGTATTTACCATGTTCGAATCCGATCGAGCCCAGGGCGCCGATCCTCAGCTCCAGCTCTCTCCTAAGGGAGATGCAGAGGCAATATGTTCCACGCAGAACCATAGTTATACGCCCTTTATGAGGCTGAAATAGGTTGTCAGGAGAACTCTGTTCTACTTCCTCTTGATGAGGTCTCGAAGCTCGTCCCCCAGCTTCCTCAGGGCTTCCGCTCTGTAACTTGAATATGAGTCCATGAGCCTTCTCCTAGTGAAACTTCCACTTGTGAGGTCCTTGAGGTGCCTGTGGTGGGCAATCTCGTCGTCCCTCCAAGCCGAGATAATCCGTCGAAGCCCCTCGTTCTCCGAAACCATGGGATTTCTAAGCAGCAGCTCAGCTCTCTTGAAGGCCTCCACCTCCAGCTCCATGTGGCGCTTCAGCCCCACCTCTAACTCCAACCTGTCCTCGCCATCGGGTTTCTTCTCCTCTAGAACCTCGATGGCTGTCACACACATCTCAGCGTGCTTGATCGAGTCCAGCTGCAGAGAGTGGAGAAGACGTCTGACCTGATCGTCAACGATGAGCTCCTGCGTGTCTGAGTAGAGCTTGATAAGCTGCCTCTCTGTCTCGATCTGACTTTTAAGGAGTTCTATAGCCTCGGCTCTCCTGGTTTCAATCGCCAAGTTCTAAACCAACTAGTAAGAGATTACCGCAATTTATCTATCTGATGGTTTTAACTAGCCTAAAGATATCCTGAGTTAATGTATCAGACCTATGTTAGTCTGTATATTCAGGGCGAAGTTATCCCTCTACGCCCAACTTGTACAGATATATTGTGTGGCTCCGATACCCTTCCTTGAACTTCAGGTTCTTGGAGTACTCCCATCCTGGGATCGAGAAGTCGTGTGTGACGACGCGAGAACCGGGTCTTAGCTCCTTCTCGAGTTTAGGTCTGACCTTCTCGTTCGCACCGGTGGTGAGGTACATGGTGACGACGTTGGCTGGGCTGAGGTCGACATCGAAGATGTTCCTATTGATGAACTTCACCTTCTCAACGATCTCGATCTCCTCTCCCTTCCTAACCGCCTCCCGGAGGAGGCGCCTGTTGAGCTCTATGCCCACGCCGTTGGCCCCGAACTCTTTGGCCGCCATGATGACGATCCTGCCGTCCCCAGATCCAAGGTCGTAAAGGGTCTCACCGGGCTTGAGATCCGCGAACTCCAGCATCTTCCTGACCACGGGCAGCGGTGAAGCCACGAAGGGCGCTATCGACCCCATTCCACTCAAATCATAAACCCTCGTTAAATGTTTAGATTTCCTTTGTACCCAATCCAACCCTGTAATAAAAACGATACGTTAAATGAGATTACATAACGACTCTTTTTCTATTAATCTAACACACTGAGCTAACTAATCTTCAAACGACTCCGTTGAGAACTCGACACCTTAACTTTACATATACATTTCAATTATAGATGTCTGGAGGTTATATTCGAAAATGAGTTCGTTCTCAAAAAAACAACAATCCGCAGTGAAATACGTTGACGACAACACGGACTGGCTCTCCGCGTTCCACCAGGAGATTTGGCACTACGCCGAGCCTGCCTTCAGGGAGTACCGATCAGCAGCAGCCTACGTGAAGCTGCTGAGAGAGCAGGGATTCGAGGTGGAGGAGGGCAGCGGCGAGATGCCCACCGCCTTCTGCGCGGTCTGGGGGGAGGGGAAACCCGTGATAGGCGCCTTCTCGGAGTACGACGCCGTTCCGGGCTGCTCTCAAGCCCAGACCCCCTACAGGAAGCCCAGGGATGAGAGCATGCACCCCTGGACAGCGGGGCACACTGATCCCCACTCGTCCCTCGGCACGGCTTCCCTGTTCGGCTTCCTTGCTGCCAAGGCCGCGATGGAGGAACACGGCCTCAAGGGCACGCTGAAGCTCTTCGGTGAGCCAGCTGAGAAGGTCTGCGGCTCCAAGCCGGTGCACGCGGCGAAGGGCTATTTCGACGACTTCGACGCATCGCTGCCCTACCACCCAAGCGGGACTAACGGGGTCAAGAGCGAGATACAGGGCGGATCCTACTGGAACACCCTCTACACGTTCGAGACACTGCACCCCGAGAGGTGGCCCAAGCCGAGGAACGCACCCTTCCCGATAGCCGGACACGCAGGGGGGAGGATCCCTGCTGCTCTTGACGCTGTCTGCCTCATGTACACAGCCACGAAGTACGTCGAGGACGCGATGCTCCCCTACACGGGCACGTGGACCCTGAACGAGTACATCATGGTGGGCGGCCAGTGCACATCGGATAACCTGCCCCCGCGCATCGCCCAGATACAGTACGCCCACAGGGCGCCTATCCTGGAGATGCAGGAGCAGATAGAGAGGGTCCTTGACAACACCGCCAAGGGCGTCTCCCAGATCACGGGTTCAAGAGTGACGAAGCGCATCATAGCCCGGACAAGGTGCGGCCTGGCCAACGTGAAGCTCTCGGACATACTCTACAGGAACCTGAAGCAGGTGGGCCCACCCGTCTTCCCCGAGGAAGCAAGGGAGTTCGCCAGGAAGATACAGGAGAATCTAGGCCTAGAACCGATGGAGGACCCGCTGACAAAGGCGTGCCAGGAGATAGCTCCTGTGGACGCATCCGACAAGAGGATCAGGTACCTCTTCCCGAACTGGGTGGAGACCCAGGGCTCAGACGACTACGTGGACTACCAGTGGACCGCCCCCTCCACGAGACTGTATACGGCAAATGCCGTCCTAGAGAAGCCGGACCCGGAGTACAGGTATCCAGACTGGGCGCGATACGCTATGAACGGGTACGCCGCCTGCGTGAACCCCAGCATCATCTGCGCTGCCAAGACCATCGGAGCCACAATCGTCGACCTCATAACCAACCCCTCGGATCTAGCTGCGGCGAAGCAGGAGTTCGTGGAGCGCACGGGGGGCGGGATAGGAGGCTCTAAGTGGGTCCCCCCACTGCTGCCCAAGGACTTCTACCCCCCGATAGACCTTCCTTGGCCGGAGTACGTGACCACGCAGAGGGGATTCGAGTGGTCCCTAACAAAGCCAGGTCCCGATAAAGAGTACAAGGTCCTACACGAGGGAATCTAATCCCCTTTTTTTACCCTTTCTCAGATAACATTGTGATTAATAGATACCAACAGTACCTGTATGGTGTGTGAATAGTAATGGACGTGGAGAGGATACGGTCGGATTTTCCAGCGCTCAGGGAGTGGACGTACCTTGACAACTCTTTCGTTGGCCTCGTCCCCCGTCAGGTGAAGGAGGGATACGACGAGTTCATCGATGAGTGGGTGAACCTAGACATAAAGGATAACACTACCATCCTCAACGGATGGCTGGGCAAGACATCCAAGCTCCGAGGGTCGGTGGCCGACTTCATCGGGGCGATGCCACACGAGATAGCGTTCACCATGTGCACTGGTGCAGGGATCAACGTCGTGGTCAACGGTATCTCCTGGGAGAAGGGAGACAACGTCGTCTTCCCAGAGTGGGAGCACAACCCTCTGGACACCACGACCCTGAGGCGCAACGGCGTGGAGATAAGGGCATTGGAGGTGAAGGACGGTCGAACCGAGATCGCCGACCTTGAGAAGATCGTCGACGACGATACCAAGCTGATAGAGGTGAGTCAGGTCAGCTACGTGAACGGGTTCCGGTTCAACCTGAAAGAGGTCGCCGACGTGGCCCACGAGCACGGGGCTCGCGTCCTCGTCGACGCCACGCAGGCGGTGGGGGCTCTAATTACAGACGTGAAGAAGGAGGACGTGGACTTCCTCTCAGCTGCTCCCTACAAGTACCTCATGGGGCCCGCCGGCCTCGCCTTCCTCTACGTGAAGGAGGATGCCTTAGGTGAGCTGGAGCCGGACAGAGTAGGCTGGAAGAACCAGATATGGGAGGGTGACCGGGCTGAGGATCCCCCTGAGGACAAGGAGAGTGCCGAGAAGTTCGAGTACGGCACGATCCACTTCCAGGGTGTTTACGCGCTGGAGAAGTCTCTGGATTACATCAACAGGATAGGCATGGAGTCCATTGAGAAGAGAGTCCTTGAGCTATCGGGGTACCTCTGGAGTCAGGCCCATATGTTGGGCAACAAGATGTACACTCCGGAGGGCACGGAGTCTCCGATCGTCAGCTTCTTTGAACCCAATGCATCAGAGGTTGCGTCCAAGCTGATGGCTGAAAAGGTGAAGGTGACGGGCCGAGGAGCCCACGGAGGCCACATCAGAGTCTCCCCCCACTTCTACAACACGAAGGCTGAGATCGACAGATTCATCGAGAGATACCGGGATATCGTCTCATAATAATGGGACAATCCTCCCTATTTTCCCTACTCTCGTCCAATATTAACTACAGTTGGATCAAGGACCTTGACAAGGTCGTCAGGGGAGAGCTCCACGAGGAAACCCCGACGCCCCCCGTTGATGTAGAGCCTGGGGAGACTGAGTATCGAACCCTCAACGTAAACCTTTAGCTCTCGCCTTGTCCCGAATGGTGTGATGCCCCCCACCATATACCCCGTCAGCCTCTCAGCTGACCTCACGCTGACCGGGCCAACGCTCTTCACCCCCAGGAGCCTCGCCAGCCCCTTCGTGGACACCTGCATGTCTCCATGCATGAGGACGATGAACGGGTCTCCACTATCCTCCTCCATCACCAAGGTCTTCACCACCTCGTGTGTGGAGACCCCTACCTCAGCGGCCGCGGCCTCCGTCACAGCGTCTTTGTCGTACTTGTAGAAATGGGGGATAAACTCGACGCCCGCCTTTCTCAGCGCCAAGACCGCTCGAGTGGAAGGGATTTTTTCTCTCGCCATGGGATAACCTCATGTGATCTCATAGTTTACGTACCAGAAGCACTTGCCATGGAATATGTTATCTTGGTCGAATCTGCTTACGTGCCTCTGGAAGATCCTCTGCAGATCATCGGCCGAGAAATAGTTCTTGATTATTGTGAACACGCGCCCGTCCTTGAGAGCCCTCTTTTTGTATGTGTCTCCACTTTCAGCCTTCTTGATGAGATCTCCCCCGACTCCTGGGATGTAGACGTTGTCAGCTATGAAGACCCTGGAGCCTGCCTCAAGGACTCGGTGGAAGCCCTCAAGGAACGAGTCAATACCCTTTCTCGGGATGTGTGAGAACCAGGAGAACGCGAACCCGCCGTCAAAGGCTCCATCTCTGAAGGAGAGGTCGCACGCGTCCTCTTTCCTAAAAGTCACGGGGCAGGCGTACTCCTTCCCCCTCGCCAACTCCATGACCTCCTCTCCGAGGTCCGTAGCTATGATTGACTTAGCGGTCTGAGATAGGATCCTGGTCCAGAACCCAGTCCCGCATGCCACTTCCAGAACCCTCCGATCCTTGAGGCTCTCCTTGATGGCATCGCCTAGGCGCTTCTGCTCCTCCTGCCTGTGGGGGTCACGCCATTCGTATATCTCGTCGTACTCCTCCGCGCGCTCCCTGTAGTACTCGACGAGGTCAGACATTCAGGGACACTATTGTTGCATCGATCCTTTAAAATTGTCTACATAGAAGCAAAAATTAGGCGTTTTCTTTTTATATCTATACAAGTCACATTGCTCTATGAAGGGCGTTATAGGTGTATATTCTCACGACAACGCCGTCCAGAAAGCACTGAACATCCTCTACGGAGTCCAGCACCGTGGCCAGGAATGCTCGGGAATCTCGGCAGCAGGCGACCATTCTCTAAGGACATGGAATGGTCTTGGCCTAGTATCCAAGGTCTTCCATGAACAGTTCAAGTCATTCATCCACCCCAACGACTATATAGTCATCGGGTGCGCATCCGGTGAGAACGCAAAGAACGGCAACCTCCCCCCTGTCGAATTTGAGAATGAACTATTCAAGGTAGCCTTAGCCCTTGACGGCCACGTCACTAGTCAGGAGGGAGAGTTCAACGAGGAGGTAGTTGGGAGAAACCTGCTTGAGAAGCTCAAGTTGGGCTCACCTGATGAAGCGGTAGCGGAGATGATGAAGGCCCTTTCAGGCAGCTATTTCTCACTGGTCATGATATGCCTCGACAAAGCTACGGGTAATAGCGAGCTCTTCGTCGCCAGGGATCGGCGAGGCGTCCGTCCCCTGTTCATAGGGCACAACCATGACGAGGTGTTCGTTGCCTCGGAGTCTGCTCCCCTCGACGTTCTAGAGGCCATGGGAGGGCACATTGACAAGAGGTTGGACGTGAAACCCGGATCCTACATCGTGAAGAGCGACAACAGGTTCGAGGAGAGGCAGATGCTGGAGCCCCGTCCCGCTCACTGCGTCTTCGAGTGGGTGTACTTCGGAAGGCCCGACTCGGTCATGGAAGGTAAGAACGTCCACTTCGCCCGGAAGAGGCTAGGGCACGCCCTGGTAGAGACACATCGCCTGAAGGAGGAGTACGGGGTTGAAGATAGGAAATTCGGTAACTCAGCCCTTATACCTGTCCCCGACTCCGGGAGATCTGTTTGCACGGGGGTCGCTGAGGCCTTGGGTGTGACCCATGACGAGGGCGTGATCAAGAACGCTTATCTGGGGCGGACGTACATCATCGACGACCCCGACTACAGGAAGGTGGCCTCCGACCTCAAGCACAACATCATCAAGGAGACCGTGAAAGGGAAACGGGTGATGATATGCGACGACAGCATCGTCAGGGGGACCGTGAGCGAGTCAGTCGCCAAGAACCTGCGAGAGGCAGGGGCGGCCGAGGTCGACTTCCTCGTCAGCTACGCCCCAATCTACTATCCGTGCTTCTCGGATCCAGCTGATAAACCCCTAGCAGCAGCCGCATTCAAGGGAAAGACACTGGAGGAGATCGGAGACCTCGTGGCCTCCAGTCTTCCCTCCATTGATAAAGTGAGATACAACTCCCCCGAAAAAGTGATCAGGGCTGTTGGGCTACCGACATCTCACCTCTGCATGTTCTGTGTGACAGGTGAGAGTCCCTTCGAACCATGAACTTGTCTCATCATGGAATTAGATATCAGTCACCTCAAACACTACGGATAGCGAGGGCTTCCCGATGGATGAGAAGATAATTGGTATATTGGGTGGGATGGGTCCCGAGGCCACGGCTGACCTTTATTACCGCATCATCAGGGCGACTCCTGCTGAGAAGGACCACGATCACCCGCGCACTATCATCTATAGCAACACAAAGGTACCCGATCGGACCGCGGCCATAATCGGAGACGGTCCGAGCCCGTTGGGTGAGATGGTCAAGGCAGGGATAGCGCTGGAGCAGGCCGGGGCAGATTTCCTTATCGTGCCCTGCAACACCGCCCACTACTTCATCGACGACCTGAGGGGTAACCTAGGTATCCCCGTGCTCGACATGATCGAGCTGACCGCCGAGGCATTCGTGGAAAGGCTGCCTGATGCAAGTGGTGCTGGGCTCATCGCAACTGACGGGACTGTGAAGAGCGGGATATATGAAAGTCGGTTCGGTAAAAAAGGTGTGAATATCGTTGTTCCCTCCACGGAGATGCAGGGTGAAGCGATGGCTGCAATCTACGATCACGTCAAGGCAGGAGACCTACAGGGAGGACGAGAGGTCATTCTACGTGTTGCCGACGAGCTCGTCAACAACGACATCCAGGCGATCCTGTGTGGCTGCACTGAAGTATCTCTCGTTCTGAAGGATGGCGACCTGACGACACCCGTGCTCGATCCCCTCCAAGTCCTGGCAGAGCATGCGGTAAAGTATGCTCTGGTTCTCTGACGGACATCGATGACTATCCAAGCGAGAATTCAATCTCCAGGGATTAAACGGCTGTACAGAATGGTCTTATGTGACATCGCGCTCACAGTGAAGTCCGGACTTGATTTCAGCCTGTTGAGCGTGTAGCGCGTCCAGCTGTCCAGGGTCGTTAGGTCGAGTAAGACGACGTCGCATCTCCCTATCAGTGATTCGACGTACACCTCAATGATCTCGGTCTGTTCGGGGTTGAACCTCTTAGTTGGGATGAGGTACGAGTCGACGCTGCACGAGACGTGTGGGAAGATGTGGTTCTGGGTCAGAATGGGAGCGTCTCTAGGGACGAGCTCGAGAACATCGTGGACCATCGAGATGTCCACCGGGTTATTGTTCGGCTGGGGATACCAGAGGAAATAGCCAAGAGAGTTAAGGCGTGCGGAGATGGGGCTGATGGGGCTGACGACCAAGATAGTGAACGCTGAGGCCAGCATCATCTTCCGAGCAAGCCTGTTGGTATCGACGTCCCGCTTCCTCAGTGAATATGCCAGTGAGATGAATATTGAGGGCAGCAGATAGAGCGAGTAGTGGGAGCCCACCATGTAGTATGCATTGTAGTTAGATGCCAGGAAGGGCAGGAACAGGGCGAGATTGGCGAAGATGAACCTGTCTTGTAAGGGTAGGAGGAGAAGTGGGCCGAACATCAACGCCATGTACAGCAACTTGAGGGGGAAGTCGTGGGCGAAGGCCCTCAGGCTCTCAGATAGGTGGCTGACGACGTACAAAGGGATCTGTAACGTGTCCCCCTCGAACCCGATGACGCTGAAGACCCCTGATGCTCTATACACATCTGTAAATTTCTGCTCTATAGGAAAGCTTTCAATGTAGCCCTTTGATGCGCCGAAGAAGATCACACATATGACAAGTGTAGCCGTGAACACCTTCATTTCGGTATTTTTCCTCATCGAACGCGACCTTTGACGCTGTTTATGGACCAGCAGATAGCCCAATGTAATTGACAGCATGATCGAGAAGACGTGCTCCTGAATGCCTAACGTGAGAAGGAGCAGAGGGAGATAGAGTCTCCACTTGGCTTTTATCAGCATGAGGTATGTGGAGAAGGCTAGGAGCGGTATGAAGACCTGGGGCTGAAAATCGAACCAGTTTGCACCTTGGACTCCCGGGTGCAAGAGGTAGGATACGCTCGTAGCTAAGGCTGTCTTTTCGCTTCCTGTTATCTTCCTCGTCAAGTAGAACAGGGGGAGTGCCGCTGAAGCTAGGACGAAGCATTTTACGATTAAGAGGGTCACAGCGTCTGGACGGAAAATGTACGGCGGGAAGATAGTAAACAGGATTGGGCTGAAATGTATTGCGAAGTAGTTTCCCTGCAGGTTCATGTAGAGGTCCGGCGTGTAATAGAGTGGCTTTTCCCCGTACATCGAGGAGTAGAACAGTTGGTTGAATACTCCCAGGTCCCAGCCGTAACTTGAGAAGTTGTAGTGCTTCAGAAAGGTGAAATATGAGAATAATAATGTGTATGTTAATATGGAAAGGGATAAAATGATGATGTATTTTCTATTAAATAATATCTCTTTTAAATGCATGTTTACTGTAATTATAGAAAGTTGTTGAGATATAAAATGCCTGTAACATTATATTTAGATGGTATGTGACATTTTAGTTTCACAGTTCCTTTTTCATATTTAAAGTATTTAAATAACCGTCTGAGCCTTTATATACTGAAGGCCATGAAGTTTGTCCAATTAAAATCCATGCGGGATCTGGTGATGCTTGTAGCATCGTCCCCATCGATGAATGTGATACAGTATCTCCCAAACGGAGTGTCTCATCTATATTTCATCATCGGTGGTACCTTAAACGAGATATTCCTCTACTTCGTGAAGGAGGATACCCTGGTGGAAGGAAGCTTCATCACATACAACACCTACACGGGAGAGATCGGTTCAAGCGAGAAGCTCCTACACGAGCCCAATATGAACTCTTTCCCCCTCGTGGAGATCGTGAATCAGGATCTGCTCCCAAGCGATCTCCTGGACAAAGTGAATAGTCTATAGGGGTATTGTGTAAAGGCCTTCATACAAGTTGAGTGTGAATGAAATGGATGAAATGGAGAAACAGATTGATATCAGCATCGAGAATGTAGTCGCTTCTGCGTCCCTCGACCAGAAGATCGACCTCCTGGCCATCATGAAAGTCTTCAGAAACGTCGAGTACAGGCCCAAGCAGTTCCCGGGCCTCGTGTTCAGGCTCAAGCGTCCAAAGACTGCTACGTTGATCTTCGGCTCCGGCAAGATGGTCTGCACTGGGGCAAAGTCGGAGAAGATGGCCCGAAGCGCCGTAAACAAAGTTGTTAGAGAGCTTAAGAACAACGGGATAATCATCTTGGGGAAGCCGAAGATAGTCATCCAGAACATCGTCGCCTCTGCGAACCTTCACGGCAAGATTGATCTTGAGACCGCTGCTGACATCATGGACAACGTGATGTACGAGCCTGAGCAGTTCCCAGGCCTTATCTACAGGATGGCGGTTCCCAAGGTTGTCATGCTCCTGTTCGCAAGCGGGAAGCTCGTCTGCACCGGTGCAAAACACGAGGACATGGTCAAGGAGGCGGTGCACTTACTCCACGGCATCCTCGAGGAAGACGAGCTCATCTACTACGATTAGTGGGTCTCAGAGGTTGAAACGTGCCTAGGAACAACGAGCTTGAGAGGAAGGCCCTTTCCCTCGTCCTCGAGGCTGGGGAGGAGGGGATCCTCCAGAGCGACATGTGGAAGGGTCTAGGAGTCACGAGCCGAGAAGGCTCAAGGTTAGCCATTAAATTCGAGGAGAAGGGTGCGGTCGAGAGGAGGAAGGTCCTCCACAAGGGACGCTGGACCTACAAGCTGTTCTCCCAGACAAGGGCAGTGACGATAGACTCGATCCGAGACTGTCCATGCATGATCTGCGAAGACATCGACAAGTGCTTCACAGGGGGGGAGATCACCCCGATCAACTGTCCCCTCCTTACAGTCTGGATCGACCCAAATCTTGAACCTCCACAGGTACCACTGGAAGAGCCTTCTGTCGATGAACCGGAAAGCTGAGATGGGATCCTGAGTTGGGTGAGACTCTAAGGGAGTACGCCAAGTATTTCCTCTTTTTCATCTTTCTAGCCGTCGTGGCCTTCGGTGGGATATCCGTCCTGAAATCCACTCTGAAGACGGAGTACCCCGTAATGGTAGTCGTATCCCAGAGCATGATTCCCACGCTGGGTGTAGGCGATTTCATCCTTGTAGGGCAGATACAGGATTTCGACGATGTCAAGGCTGGACCACCTCCAGAGGGGGATATCCTAGTCTTCTCGAGGTCCTATTCTTCTGATGAGTACATTGTTCACAGAGCTGTTAGAAAGGCTGAGATGAACGGTGAGTGGTTCTTTGCGACGAAGGGTGATCACAACGCGATTGAGGACAGTCAACCTGTGAGCGAGGATAAGGTGATAGGGAAGGTGGTGGGCAGGTTTCCCATCATGGGATATTTCCCCCTCTTCATCAAGACCACCAGAGGATTCGGGCTAGTCGCCGTACTCATGGTGCTGATCTTCTTCGCCGATTACATAATGCCTGTCAAAAGGGCGGAGAGGATCGGCGGTTCATTCCGCTGGTGGACGCTGATACCTTTCCTATCTAGCCCCTCAATATTTGTCGTTCTCCTGAACTGGCCTGACAGGCATCTAGAGTTGGAGCTAGTGGCGTTAGCCGTTTGGTACCTAGGATGCGTCGTTACTCCATTGGCTTTCGAGGACGACGACATGGGGCTAATGTTCTGGCTCTACCACTTCGTGTTGACTATGATTCCCCTGGGCTGCGATCTGGTCTGGAAGATGACAGGCTTGACGCCCAGCCTTTGGTGGAACACAAGGGGAAGCACAGTCCCCATCACATGGCTCCTGTTACAGGAGACCCCCCAGTACTACCAGGCATTCAACCTGTTCGCCCTCCTCACGGTGCCTGGATGTGTCCTATTCCTTCTGCTGATGGCAGCTAAACGTCGGGGATTCCAGCCCCTGGTCTCACTAAGCCGCAGGCTTAGGGGTTCCGACGTCACTATCGAAACCTATCAAGAGCTACTCTTCGATGTAGATCAGCCTGTGGAATAGGGAAAAAGGTGGGTTTTCGTTATATTTTATGTATCCTTATCGTGTGCACTGAGCAGGAGATGCACGGGTCATATGTCCTGATCAGCATCTCGCATCTGTGAGCGATCTCCTTGTCCGGTAGATCTAAGAGCGGAGGGACGTACTCCCGTAGATCCATCTCCATGTTCTTATAGTTCTGACATGTCGGAGGGACCACGTCGACCTTCGTCGTGATGCCTCTCCTGTCAAACGCATAGTGGTGGTAGTTGACCCCCCTCGGGGCTTCAGTGATTGCGTAGCCCTCCCCCGATTTGACCTCGACGGGCTTCGCCTCCTCCTCATAGGGCATCGTGTCCAAGATCTCTATGCACTCGTCGTAGCAGTGGACCATCTCGATCATTCTGGCTATTGGGGAGTTGAACGGGCTGAAGTCGGGGACCTTGAGGCCGATGCTCTTCGCAGCCCCTTTAGCGTCCGGGGACAGCTGCTCATAGTTGAGGTTCACCCTGGCTAGTGGCCCGACGAGATACGATTTCCCTCCAGCTACGTTCGAGTGCTTGGCTGTTGAGTGGCGGACCTGGGCCTCCTCGATGAGCTCGCGGTAGTCTTTCTGAGGTGCCAGTATTCCCTCTGTGGAGGCGAGTCTCCCCTCGTTTATGGCATATCCGTCCTCTCTGTGGATTGCTACGTGCTCGCATTTACGCGTGAACTTTGGTATCTCAAGCTCCTTGAAGAGGTCGAGTGCTCCAAGAATGTCAGGCTTCGAGTCTATGAGGCGTTTCTTAATGGCGTTCGCATCAGACCTCGGGATCGTGTTTGTGAACCTACCGACGACGGCAGTGACTGGGTGGACCGACTTGCCCCCGATGAGCTGTGTCAGATCGTTCCCCAGCTTCTTGATCTCAAGCCCCTTCTGGAGGAGCTCCGGGTGCTCGTTCGCGACCTCGATGATGTCGTTGCATCCAAAGTAGTCGGGCAGCGTGAGGAAGTAGACGCTGAGGATGTGGCTGCTTATGTAGGCGCTCATCGCCATGAGCTTCCTGACCTTCTTGGTCTCCTCGCTCACCTCTATCCCAAGGGCTTCCTCTGTGGCCCTGAGTGAGCTTATCTCGTGTGCAACGGGGCAGATGCCGCAGATCCTGGCCGATAGCTCCATGAGCTCATCATACTTTCGCCCCACCATGAAGGCCTCGAAGAAGCGTGGGGGCTCGTATATTCTGACCTTGACGTCGGCTAACTCCCCGTCTTTTGAGACGTAGAGGTCTACAGCGCCCTGTCCCTCGACCCGTGATATGTACTCCACGTTAATGCTTCGCTCGGTCATCCTACTCCGCCTCCCTCTTGAACTCCGGGGTCCACCCCGCGTACTTCCTGAACTTCCTTCTCACGTCGTCCTCGGTCAGCCCAGTCTCTGCCAATATCATGGCGAAGGAACTTGGGTTGGGTGCGCTCATGGGTCCATAGCATCCCTCGCAGACCCTGTTGTTGCTGGGGCAGATGGCTCCACAGCCTGCGTTTGTCACGGGTCCTAAACAGGGAAGGCTCTCCTCTGTAAGAAGGCAGTAGTTGTCTTTGAGTTTACACTCTATGCAGACGGAGTGGTGTCGCAGGTTGGGAGTTCTACTCAGGGCTACTCCCTTCAAGGCCTCAAGGATAGTGCTCCTGTGAGGGGGACATCCAGGGAGATCTATGTCAACGTCGACATACTCCGAGATACCCCTAAGCCCGATCGAGTCGATCCAGCTAGGATGGGCGTAGACCGCCTTTTCAGCGTCCTTCTGGGTCATGAAGTTACGGATAGAGGGAATGCAACCGGTGACAGCGCAGTCTCCTAATGCAATCAGTATCTTCGTCCTCTCCCGTATCTCCTTAATCTCCTTGATCTCACGGGGTGTCGAGATGGATCCCTCCACGAAGGCGACGTCCAGGTCCTCCTCCCACTCTTTCGTGGTGACCATCGGCCAGTACTCGATCTCTATATGCCCCAGCAACTGTGGCAGGACGTCCTCAGCTCTGAGTATCTCCATCTGGCAGCCTGCACAGCCCGTGAATTTGAAGAACCCGCATTTTATTTTTGTCAAGCCATCTCACCTCACGATATGGTCCGGTAACTCCTGCAGTTCAGCATAGGAAAAGACAGGTCCGTCTTTGCATACATACTTGGATCCTATCTGGCAGTGTCCGCAGAATCCGACGCCGCAACGCATCCTCCTTTCCATGGAGACGTAGATCTGCTCCTGGGTGAATCCCAAATTCAAGAGGTCGAGGCATGTAAACTTCATCATCACCTCTGGTCCGCACATCATCACGTACGTCTCCTCAGGCTTGGACCTCATGTCTTTCAGGAGGGAGTTTACGAATCCCACCTTGTGGTCCCAGCTCTGCCCGGATGGTACAGCGTCCGATGACAAGAGTATCCCGCAGTTAGGGATCTTGGCCCACTCCTCCTCGTAGCTGGACCTGAAGATGTGGTCGTCTGGACTCCGTGCGCCGTGAAGAACCTCTAGATACCTGAACCTCGACGGATCGTTCCTCTGTGCGTATACGATTGGTCTTAGGGCGCCGTTACCGCATCCCCCCGTGATGACAAGGACGTTCTTCCCCTTCGCCTCCTCATAGGGCCAACCTTTCCCATATGGGCCTCTCAGGCCAATCGTGTCCCCCACGGTCTTACTGAATAGAACGCCTGTGACGCTTCCTACATTCCGTATCGTGAGGTCCAGGCTTTTGAGTTCGTCAGGGTCCTGGGAGATGGATATCGCAGCCTCCCCCACTCCCGGAATGTAGATCATGGCGAACTGCCCAGGTTTGAACTCCATTCCCTTTGGTTCGCCATTGACGTACTCGAAGGTGAAAGTCTTGGTGTCGTAGGTCTCCTCTACGATCTCCTTAATCATTGCCTTTCTTGGCATCAATGTGTTGTCCACCTCATTCACCCCACAGGCTCTTCGCGACCTCGGTGAGGTCGATGTGGGCTGGACACGCCTTGATGCACCTCCCGCATCCCACACAGCTTGAGTTCATCTGCCCACCAGCCCCGCCGAACTTGCATATCATCCAGTTTCGCGTCCTGTCCTTCCTCTCAGGTCTGAAGTTGTGGTTCAGTGCGACCTTCGAGTATTCCAGGAGTTGGCACGAGTCGAGCTCTCTCCTCCTAACTCCGTCTTTGAGCGAGATGCTAGGTATATCCGCGACCTCGTAGCAGTAGCAGGTCGGGCAGACAAGGCTACAGTTGCCGCATGATAAGCATGGGAAGCAGCCAGCTAGTCCCCCTTCCTCCCCTATCTTCGTCCAGACCTCATGGTTGAGGTTATTGTTCGCGTGGTCGCCTAGGCCTTCCATCCTGATGGATTTGAGTAGAAGGTCGCTTGCCGTGTTCACCCTCCTGTTTTTCTCCGCAGTCTGTTCGTTAGATGCCTCGTCAAGGATGAGTCCATCAATCATGCTCTCTCCCTTTTCTGAGCCTGTCTCAACGAGATAGCCATCTCCGATATCTGTCAGCAGTATGTCGTAACCTTTCTCGACGGTTGGTCCAGTACCGAGGGATCCGCAGAAGCAGTTCTCTCCCGGCTCTATGCATGTGATTGCGATGATTGCCGAGTTCTCCCGACGTCGTTGATAGTAGGTGTCCACGTAATCTTCTGAGAACAGTCTGTCCTGCTTCATTATGGCGTTCAGGTCGCATGAGTGGACGCCGAGGAGCAGGATGGGTTCCTGGGGGTCCATCTTAGGTGCCTTGAAATTCCCCTCTTCATCGTATTCAACCAAGGTCTCGGTTAGATGGAAGAACTTCTTTGGAGGCAGCGTGGTTGTCTTGTAGTCCAAGATCACTTCATCAGGGTCCATGATCTCCTGGAACGACACGTCCTTTCTACGGGCTATCGGCGCGAAAACCTTGTACTCCTTTTGAAGAGATAATACCCATTCGGACATCTGGTCGTATCTCAATAATCTACTTGGCATTTTTTCATCCCACATTTGGATACCGTTGGTCGCGATTCCTTACCCCTTTTATCTACGATGTTAAAAAACTAGTGATTTAACGGGGGTATGGTGCTATTCCTAGTTCGTTCGTTACTACGGTGTATCTTCGCGGTCTTTAGATAAACGTTAAGAATCTGTTCAGAAGAGGAGTAAGGACATGTGTGCTGGTCAAGATTCGCCTAGAAAGGTTGTCATCATAGGATTAGGGACTGGTGGTCTCTACTCCTCGAGGGCCGTTTCAAGGACTGACCGAACGGCTAAGATCACTATCATCGAGAGAAGGGATTACGATATGTTCTCACCCTGTGGCCTACCATATGCGATAGAGGGCAAGGTCCCCAACTTCGAGGATCTGAAGCACTCCGTGCCCACAACCCGGCAGCTGTCGAAGCTTACGAGCCATGAGGTGCTCTCCATTGATACCGATGATAAAAGGGTGGAAGTCAAGAGCCTGGAGTCGGATGAGACGTTCTGGCTGGACTACGACTCTCTGATAATCTCCACGGGTAGCCGACCCATCATCCTGCCGATACCAGGGGCAAACGAGCTCCTGGGGAAGGGGGTTCACGTCGTGACGAACCCTGAGGAGGCTGAGGGCCTCCGGGATGCCGCCCTGAAGAGTAACAGGGCCGTGGTCGTAGGCGGTGGCGCGATAGGGCTGGAGATCGCCTTCGCCCTCAAGGAGCTTGGCTTGGACGTGTGGGTGACGAAGAGGAGCCCTCCCCCCTTCCCCCGTAACCTCGACCCAGATATGGGTAAGGTCATTAGCGAGTACCTGGAGTCCAAAGGGCTGCATATCCTCTTCGGAAAGGGTATCGATCGGATAAACGGTGAAGACCACGTCGAGTCGGTCGAGATCGCCGGAGAGACGATCCCCACAGATATCGTGGTTATGGCCGTCGGCGTCATGCCGGAGTCGAGGCTCGCAGAGGAGGCTGGGATAGCCACAGATAGAGGCGCAGTGGTCACTGATGAGCGTATGATGACCAGTGTGAAGGACGTCTATGCACTGGGAGACTGTTCGGTTTCATTCAGTGGCGTGGACAAGAAGCCCGCCTCTATAGCCTTAGCGACGACGGCTTTCATGCAGGCTGCAATTGCAGGGGTAAACGCCGCCGGGGGTGACGCTGTCTACAGCGGTGGCATGGGGACGTTCGTCTCGTTCATCGGCGACTTGGAGATATCCTGTACGGGCTACAACACGGAGATAGCGGAGAGGAACGGCTTCAAGGTCATCGCTGGTAGGGCTAACATGCAGACCAAGCCCAGCTGGATGCCTGAGGCCAAGGACATCTCGGTGAAGGTCGTCGTGGATGCAGAGACAGGTAGGATCCTTGGAGGCCAGGCAATCGGTGAGGAGGGGGCTGCATGGCGTATCAACGTCATCTCCGTGGCCATCAAGAACAAGATGACAATAGAGGATTTCAGTAAAATTGAGCTGGCCTACTGCCCCGCCGTCTCCGAGCTCTACGATCCGCTCCTTGTGGCGGCGGATGTCGCCCTGAGGAGATTCAACCGTAAGCGGTGATCTCCCCTACATCGATATCATTCAACTCACCTTTTCGGTGAGGTCTTTAATCGAGCTGTAAAAATGGGTTTTCTTGAGGGCTTCCACATCGCCCAGTGCGTTTTCTAGCGTCGGGTCATAATTTATAGCACCGAGGTAAGCCGTGTTGTCCTCACCAGCTCTATCCGAGACGTAGGCCGTCGGCTTCATGACCATGTTTTCGACGATCCCTATCGTAGGTATCATGAGCTCACGAAGCAGCCGCACCTGCTTCCTGACTGTCTCGTATGCCACCTTTGAGGGGGTGCTTACGATCAGGAAGCGTATCCTATCGATAAGCCGTATCATGTCGAGTGTCGCATCCCCTATCCCGGGTGGCATGTCCACTATGAGGTAGTCGAGGTTGCCCCACCTGGTGATTGCGAGGAGTTCGATGATAGCGTTCGACGTGTCGGCCCCCCTCAGAGGGGCAGGTTCATCCAGTGCATAGTAGGTTATGGACATGTAACGTAAGCCATGAGCGAGGGGGGGGATTATGCCATACTCCTCCTCTGGATACAGCCCCTCGATGCCCAAGATTACATGGGAGGAGGGGCTTGTGAAGTCGAGGTCCAGGAGGCCCACGCTGCATCCTTTTTCTTTCAACCTGATGGCGAGAGATGCTGCTACGACGCTCTTCCCGACGCCTCCCTTTCCGCTTGAGACAGCTATTATCTCCCCGATGTGCTCAAGGCGTCTAGTTATTATGTCCAGCCGGGGATCAGTTATCTTCTTTCACCCCTGAAATCGAGGCCAGTATCACGCCTCGCCCCTCCAAGACCTCGAAGTCCGGGCTCCCACAGCTTGGACACTTGATGTAGACATGGGCCATCTCCGGGACGAAGTGGATCGCCTCCGATGTCTCCTCATCGATCTCCCGGTTGCTGAACTCCCATCCCTCTCCACAGACCCTGCATCTAAACCTGCCTGCAATTGCTTCGAGGGTGAACTTGGCCCTCGTCATGTTTTGCGTCCTAAGCTGTTCGAGGGCGAACAGAAATATCTCGTGCTCGATCTGCTGCAGCTCACCGATGCCTACTTTGATCTCTGTTATCTCTCTGATTCCTTGTTCCTCTGCGATTCTGGTGGCTGTTGAGATGACTCCTTCCGCTAAAGCCCACTCGTGCATATCATGACATTTCCTGTCTGATTCTTTATGTGTTTCCCGTGTCTTTATGGACGTGAGTAGTTATTCTAGGTTATCGAGTCAGTTGAGTTCAGATTCTGAAAAAGGAATTTTATCCCGACATTTTCTCTCATATTTATGGGACATTATATTGTTGTATTATAATATCTCTTCATTTTGTCTCACACCTTTTAATAACATCAAATGATTTATCTTTTCTTGACACTATGGATATTCCCACCCTCCGACTGAAAGACATGAGAGCATACTACTTCTCCCTCATAATCGCAATGCTAGGCGTCTCCACGTACTTCGGCCTGAGCCAATCATTCGTCTCTTTTGAGAAAGGGATCGAGATTGTGAGGAGCAGAGGGTACCAGATAAACGGGGATTTGGGTTGGGACCTCACGTACTCGAAGGACTGGACGGTCACCGAACGGGGTCTCAGGTCGTTCCTAGATGCCTGCAACAGGATTCAGCGAGAGCACGGGTCGTTGACAGTCTACGTAGATTTCTACTCAAAGGTGCTCTTCGTGTTCGATCCTTACACGGGCCACTCAGGGAAAACGCTCTACTACTGCGATCTAACCTAGAGAAAGCGTCATTCCTCCTATCCGTGAATGCAGCACAAGTTTTAAGTCGGTTGTCTGATGTTGATATCGAATCACGTTGAAGAACGTCAAGATAGTATCTTACGGAATTGGAGTCATAGGCAGAAGGCTTGCGACCCACCTTCTCACCAAGGATGGTATCGAGATCGTTGGAGCCGTCGACATCAACCCCGCCATCGTCGGGAAGGACCTGGGGGAGGTCCTCGGGGGCGAGAAGATAGGAGTCCTGATCTCCGACGACGCCGATGAGGTGCTGTCCACCACGAAGCCCGACATCGTCTGCCACACGACGATGTCGTACGTCAAGCAGACCTACGACCAGTTCGCTCAGATACTGGGCCACGGCGTCAACTGCGTCTCCACCTGTGAGGAGCTCTCATACCCCTACGACACGGAGGAGGGAGCCGAGTACGCGAAGAAGCTCGACAAGCTTGCGAAGGAGAATGGCGCCACCCTGCTGGGGACAGGTATCAACCCGGGCTTCCTAATGGATACCCTCCCTATCGTCCTCACGGGGCCCTGCACGAGGGTCGACGACATCTACATCACCAGGCAGATGGACGCCGCCACGAGGAGGATCCCCTTCCAGAAGAAGATAGGCGCTGGCCTCACCGTCAAGGAGTTCAGGGAGAAGATTGAAACCCATGAGATCACGGGACATGTGGGCCTCGAGCAGTCAATACTGATGATCGCGGACGCCCTAGGGTGGGAACTCGACGAGATCAAGGTGGACCCCGTTGGCCCGGTGATCCTGGACCACGACACAGCGAGCGACGCCATAAAGGTACCCAAGGGGCACAACGCGGGCTCAATGCAGGTGGCATACGGGAAGGCAGGCGGAAAGGACCTCATAACCATGGACTTCAGGGCCTACATCGGGGCCCCCGAGGAGTTCGACAGCATAACCATCAGGGGAGAGCCCCCCATCAACCAGAGGATAACGCCGTGCGTCCACGGAGACTACGGGACCATCGCCATAACCTCGAACATGATACCCACGGTGATCGATGCCGAACCGGGCTTCAAGACGATGAAAGACCTCCCCCTCCCCCATGCGACCCCCGTACATATGGGGAAGTACCTGAAGTAGTAACAAGGACTAAACCCCCCTCATTTTTATTGATTTTTAATCCATATATAAGCCGGCACTACCTAAGACCAGATCTACCTAACCCTTTTTGATTACCACTGGCAAAGAGAAGAGTGACTTGAAGGAACGAACCCTCGTCGTCTGCGAGAAGCCGACTGCAGCACGGCGGATAGCTCACGCCCTAGACGATCGCGGTGCTCCAGAGACATACGACGAGGGGGGCGTACCTATTTTCATCGCGAAGCGCGCCGAAGATGAACTTGTAGTGGTCTCCGCGCTGGGACACCTGTTCAGCATCGCCCAGGACGGTGGAAAGTGGACCTACCCAGTGTACGATTACAGTTGGGTCCCCGCCCACGAGGCTGATAAGAGGCAGGCGAGAACCAAACGGTTCATTCAAGCCATCGAGCGCGCCTCCGAGGGGACCACAAGGTACGTAAGCGCCTGCGACCTAGACATGGAGGGTAGCCTCATCGCCTACATGGTGCTCCTGAACGTCTGTGGAGAGGACAGCCTAGACGAGGCCAAGCGGATGAGGTACTCCACCCTCACGGAGAGGGACCTCGTCAAGGCCTGGAATGAGATGGCCCCCAACTTGGACTATCCACAGATAGAGGCAGGGAGGACCCGCCACGAAGTCGACTGGCTCTTCGGGATAAACCTCACCCGTGCCCTGTCCCTCTCCTTGAAGAACGCCTCAGGTACTTTCAAGACCCTGAGCATAGGACGGGTGCAGGGGCCCACCCTGAACTTCGTGAAGGAGAGGGAGGTAGAGATCCAGGGGCACGTCCCAATACCCTTCTGGGTCATCAAGGCCGAGACAACGATTGAAGGAGGGAGGATCCCCCTGGACTACGCCAAGGCTAGGATAGACAAGAAATCTGAAGCTCGCGATATCGTGAGTGCCTGCAGGGGGAAGGAAGGCGTAATATCGACGGTCTCAACTCGGAGGGTCGAGCAGTCCCCTCCTACCCCGTTCAATCTAGGAGACCTGCAGCGAGAAGCCTACAGTAAGTTCAGGTACAACCCGCGGACGACACTAAACGCTGCTGAGAGGCTCTACTTGGGCGCCTACATCAGCTACCCTCGGACCTCAAGCCAGCGTATCCCCCCCTCGATTGACGTCAGGGGCATCCTGGAGGGCCTCAGGCGGAGAAAGGGGTACGCAAGGCTGGTGACCTCCCTACTCAAGGAATCCAAGCTAACCCCCGTGCAAGGCGCTAAGGATGATCCCGCTCACCCCGCCATACATCCTACTGGAGCTGTTCCCGGGAAGCTCACTGGAGTGGACGCCCGTATCTACGACCTCGTCTGCAGGAGGTTCATGGCCTCCCTCGGGGGACCAGCCGTGAGAGATAACGTGTCGGCTAAGGTCATAGTAGATGGTGAAGATGAGGTTCACGCCTTCTTCCTCAAGGGGGCGAAACTCGTCGAGGAGGGATGGATCAAGTTCTATCAGCCCTATGTCAAGGAGAAGGACTTCGAGATCCCAAGACTCAGCGAGGGTCAGAGGGTGCCGATTGCTAAACTACGCTACCTCGAAAGGTACACGAAGCCCCCCGCCAGGTTCAACCCGGGCAGCCTCCTGAGGCTCATGGAGGAGGAGGGGCTCGGGACGAAGGCCACAAGGACCGATATTGTGGACACCCTCTTCAAGAGGGGCTACGTCAAAGACAGCGCCACGGAGATCACGGATCTCGGCTTCACTATCGTAGAAAATCTTGAGAGGTACGCCCCGGATATCTTGTCCGTCGAGATGACCCGGAGCCTCGAGGGGGACATGGGGCGAATCCAAAGTGGAGAGTTCTCTAGGGAAGACGCCATCGAGAAGACCGTTGAGGTGTTGGAGTCGACACTATCCGGTTTTAAAGCCCACGAGGCAAGCATAGGCTCAGAGATATCTGGCGCCGTCACGAGGGAGGAGGAGCGTTCGAGCTACCTGGGAAGGTGCCCCAGATGTGGAGACGGGCATCTCCGCATCATCGTGAACAAGAAGACCGGGAAACGTTTCGCTGGATGCAGCAACTACTTCAAGGGCACCTGTACCACAAGCTACCCCTTGCCCCAGAGAGGCAGAATTAACCCAACAGGGAGAGCATGCGGTGAATGTGGGGCCCCCATTATCAGAGTCACTTCTAAGGGCAGGCGGCCTTGGGAGTTATGCATAGACATCAATTGTCCATCAAAGAGGGGAGGATCCAATGATGAGTAGGTGCTGCCCCCTCTGCTGGAGGCTAAATGAAGAAGGTTCAGAGTACTGCAGGTATCACTCTGATGCCCGGCAGAGCCTCCACAAGGCCTTCAGCCTTTGGCGGGATGCCCTTGAGATAGGATGGGAGGACTACCTCGTTGCAGTTTCGGCTAGGCAGGAGTCTGGTAGGTGGGTATGTGAGGTGGCCCACCATCTACTGGAAAAAGGGAAGAATGGGGCCTAGGTTCGGAGCTGTTCGAGTGTCTTATCGACATCGTTGAGCCCGAGCTTCTTGAGTTCATCTGATGTGGGGATCCCTCGGCTGTCCCAGCCAAGGTCGATGTAAGCCTTCTTCCTTTCCTCCATCAAAGTGGCCCTGTCGGGGGCTGATCCCTTGAAGGGCCCGCTGGGGAGAGGCTCGTACCACCGTGGAGGGTTGTCGTCGTCGATGTCCGGATCCCAGACCACGTCGGGGCCTCCAAGGAGGATGGCCGCTCTTTGAATCTGGACTATCCGCCTCCCGTTGACGTTTATCCAGTCCTCCTCGCTCAGCTCCCAGCCCGTCACGACCTTGAGGTACCTCCAGATCACGTTCTCTAGCCTCGGCACGCCCATGGTGCAGACGACCATGGTATCCCCCATAGTGCTCCTCGCCTCGCTCATCGGTGGACGCGGCCTGGACGTGTGGTCCCCTCCCTGAACGGAAAGGGCGTAGCCCAGGTAGGGTGAGTGCTTCCCCGTGCGTATTCCGTGGGCCCCGACCTCGATCCCCTTGAACTGGACAGCGTAAGGCATGACGTCCACCTCCTTAATCTCCGAGATAGCCTTGGCAGCCCTGTATGTTCCCTCGGCCAGGACGTCTCCCATGGCCCTTCTCTCGGCTATGAGGTGCGCCAGCTCCCCCATCGCCTTGGCGTCTCCCCACACAGGCTCGATGCCCTCGAGGTCCTCTTTGGTGAGGATCCCTCTCTGGAAGAGTTCTGCGGCGAAACCTATCGTGTTCGCTCCGTTGATACCGCTGTGCCCGAGGTCGTCGATGACCGAGGACATGTAGACCACGCCGTCTGGGTCGTATATTCCTAGGTTAGTACCGCAATAGGCTTGAAGCTCGTAGTCGGGGTTGTCGGTTATGGCTCCCTTTAGGGGGCCCGTCTTGACGACCGCCAGCTTCATGCATGCCCTCGTGCACCCGTAGTCGCTCCAGTTCCTCTTAACCCAGTTCCGGGTCTCGAAGTTGATGACTCCGATGCTCCTCTCGTCGTGCCACTCCTCCTGCCAGTTCCTCACGGGCTCGGCTGAGCTCGAAGCCCCCACGGAGTAGCCCATGGCCCCGGTCCCCCAGAAGTTCCTCTGGGGATTACCAAAAGCGGCGTCGTAGGTCTCGTCCAGTAGTGCTTGGAGCTCCTCCGGATGAGCTATCTCAGGCAGCGGTCCCGTCCCCTTGGCCACAAGGGCCTTCAGGTTCTTGGAGCCCATGACGGCCCCGTATCCGCCATACCCGCATGCGTGAGACCATTTTTCCATGACAGCGGCATTCCTGACGAGGTTCTCCCCAGCCGGGCCCGTATAGATCATCCCTGGCTCCTTCCAGAGTCCGAAGCCCGGGTTCCTCTCCTGCAGGAGCCCCCTTACCTCTCCGTTCAGGGCCTTAATGGTCTCCTTCCCGTCGAGTCCCCACAGTTTAGAGGCGTCTCTGATCTCAATCTTGTTATCTGTTATCAGCAGGTAGACTGGGTTCTCAGCCCTCCCCGTGACGAGGACCCCGTCGTATCCAGCTGTCTTCAGCTCAAGGGGGAACTCTCCGCTAGCGGTGGAGCCCACGATCCCGTTTGAGAGCGGGGACTTGCCTGTGACGCATATCCTGGTCCCAGAGACGTACCCTGTCAGCGGGCCTGTGAGGGCGAGGAGGAGGTTCTCGGGTCCCAGGGGGTCGACAGTCCTCCACCTGCTGCCGAGTCTGTCCCAGAGGATCTTGACGCCCAGCCCCCTGCCTCCGATGTAGTCCTTGAGGACCTTCTCGTCTGGCTTATACTCTGAGACCTTACCCTCGGTGAGGTCCACCTCAGCTATCCTTCCGTTGTAACCCAGGGTCATTCCGACAGCTCCTCCCCTTTCTCACCGTAGAGGTTGACCGCAATGTTCTTCGTAATCTCATCGGGATTCTTGGCGTACAGGTCATAGTTTACAGAAGGTGACCTCGTCCCTTTGAAGAGGGCTCCGTATCCAGCCCTCTCACAGATCTTGGCGCACTCGGGTTCTCCCCCGCAGAGGTCGCAGATAACGACGCGCCCCCCCTCAGGGTGCATGTGGGGTACCTGACCCGGACAGGCGTTGATGCATACTCCGCAAGCGATGCATTTCTCGTCATCGACAATGACTGCCCCGGTGTCCATGTCCTTATGTAGGGCTTCAGAAGGGCAGCCTGATATACACGGGTAGTCGCTGCACTGGGCGCAGAGGTGGGGGACCTCAGCGCCCGGTACGAGCATGAAGACCCGTACCCTGGAAGCCTCGGGCCAGATCCGACCCTCGTGTTTCATGCTGCATGCGATCTCGCAGAGCCTGCAGCCACTGCATTTAATGTAGTCCCTGACGACCCAGGGCTTAGTGACGGGCATCCGTCTGCTCATAACGATAAAACCTCCTATCGTGGACATATTCGTGGGAATAAATCATTTTCGATGAAGCAGTTTCCAGGTGGTGAATTGTGCGGAAGAGCGAAAGTAACTTACATTTTGAGGGAGTAGTGTATTGAAGGTCATCCCATGATCAAAGTGGACGTCCGGCTCTACGGCTCCCTCAAGGAGCTAATTAGGGGGGAAGAGGCTGACAGACCCTTGGTCATTGAACTAAGAGGTGAGACGACCCTCGAGCAGCTCCTTGTAAGCCTAGGGATATCTGTCGAGGAGGTGGTCGTGACCCTCGTAAATGGCTACGCTGAAAGGTTAGACTATTCCCTCAATGATGGGGACGTGGTCGATGTCTTCCCCCCTCCGATAGGGGGTTAGCTGCGTCTAGGCCAGGTCTTCTTTCCTTATCTCCCACCTGCTCTGTCGGCCATCTCTGATCCATCCCCCTCCGATGGTCCTGATGGCCTCGTTTATGGGCCCCCATAGGTCGCCGAGGAACTTCTTGGGGCTCACAGTGACTATCTCTTCCCCCTCCTCGACGTCTACGAGGGTGAGGTCGATTCCTGCTGCAGATAGCCTCTCATTCACTCCCGTTGGTGGCCAAGCCGCCAAGGGCTCGATTCGGGGTGGAGGTGTAGTGTGGTCTCCCTTGCCCACTGAGAGGACGACTCCTATCTTGGCGCCGCAGTCGGGGCATGTTATCCAGTTGATCTTAGAATCCTCTCTATCGGACAATCCTGTTCAGTTCTCTAGAGTGGATGCGGGATTATTAAACATGTGCGGATGCGCCCGTACCGTTAAAATGTATACCTGGATGAGTATTGTCCCATGTTGGTGGGACAAAATGAGTTCCCTCATGCCTTGAACTCCACATTTATGTGAGAATGGTTGAACGGTTTATCATATCTCTAATATTTGTAAGGTTCACCTGAGCGAAAAATGTTAAATGATATATATCCTATATACCGTCGGGTAGCCTCCCTTGTCTGTGCAAATGGAGAGGTACAGTTGTCCTTATTGTGAGCGGCAATCGGCCAGTCCCGGTGGCGTCCGGTTCCATGTCAGGCTGGAGCACCCTGACAAGCTGGATGACTTCAACGAAAGGTACTATCCAGAGATGGCCGAGAAGTTCAAAAAGGCAACGGAAGCAAATTAGAGCCTTCACTATAATTTTTTTTATTGTGTTGGTACAGGATTCGCGGCCATATTTTTGAAGGTATATATTTTATAAGGCCTATCTGAAAAACATCGAACTTCCATCGAACTTCGCTGGTGTATTTGTACGATTTGCATATTAGGAGCAATTCAAGCCCCCGCTATGGTAATTATTCGAATCGTCGATCAACGCCACGGGCTACATTATCTGTCCATATCAGAGACGCCCTGACGGGTTCAAGTTAAGATTAAAAACGCATAGACACAGGGTATGATCAATGACAGGCGTAAAATTAACCAATAAGGTCTATCTTGTAGGTGGTTCGGCATACGGTGTCTCAGCCATAGGAGACTGCAACCTGTACCTCATAGACTGTGGGGGGAAACTTGCATTGGTTGATACTGGTGGAGGGGAGGGAGTGCCCGATGTTATTGATAACATCACAGGCCTTGGGTTCGATGCCAAGACCCTGGATTATGCGTTGATAACTCACTGCCACTATGACCACATCGGGGGAAACAAGGCCCTAAAAGAGGCGACGGGATGCAGGATAGCGGCTCATGAATCGGAGATTGACGACATAGAGAGCCTTGGGGAGCTGACGCTGCTGAGGATGTCCCTCGATGAGGGGCGTGACTTCTCGGCCGAGAAGGTAGATGTCAGCCTTAGAGGGGACGAGAGGATCGAGATCGGGGACGTAGAGTTTAGCGTCGTCCACACTCCCGGCCACACGCCGGGAGGGCTCTGCTACGCCATGACTGAGAATGGCGAAGTCAACCTTTTCACGGGAGACACGGCCTCCGCAGACGGAAGAATGGGCTTCATCAACGGCCCCGGTTACGACCATGAGGAATGGAAGAGGTCCATAAAGAAGCTCATATCTCTTGAACCTGACAGGCTGTTCCCGGGGCACGGCACATTCCGGTTGTCAGACGGAGTCACAGCCCTTAGGAACCTAGATCGGAACTGGAACATACCCTGGAACGTCACCCCTAGTGGTTGAAACGCCTACCTTCCCTACCTTAGTTTCATATCCTAGTTGGATTGGGGTGCTCTATTCCCTGATGGGTATGCCTAGGATAGTCGTAACCGGCTCCCTGTCCGCCTTTGAGTCGAAGCTGAACTTCACGTCCTCCTCCTGAGGCTCATCGGTGGGCTCTTCAGGCTCGTCCTCGGATGTCTCCTCAGGCTCAACGGGCTCTGGGATAGCGGGTTCGAGCTGGAACTTGGACTTGAACTCCGTTGCCCTGTTCTGCATGATGAGACGGTACTCATTTAGCTCACTATCGTCCGGGTACCTGTGGTAGGTCTTAAGGAAATGCTCGTTCGCGTAGGAGTATACGGTGCCCAAGAACACACCGAGGGCGATCTCCCCCTGTGAGGTCTCAGGGAGGTCCATTATCGCCACAAGGTCTCTTACCTTCTGCATCTCGCCTTCGAGGAGCATCCTGTCTATGTACTGCTCTATCACGCCGCGTACGAATGGGTCCATGGTTATCCCTTGAATGTTACAGCCGTGTCCGGGAGTGGAGCCTTGATATTAATAGTGGTTATGTATCCTACGTCCATCTTCAGGCAGTGCAAGCCTGTCCGGTGCATCTCTTTTATTGGATGTGTGTGACATACTGTACGGGGTATGCAGAACTTTGGAGTTGAGGTCCGGCGTTGGGCAGATAGTGATGGAACATCCGACTTTGGAGGAGGCGTCCAAGGCCGTCAAGAACGGCATATCTCGCCACAAGACCGTGATACTCGCTGGGAACTGCTGGGTTGACTACGAAGGCAGGGCGAGTTCAAAGCTGGATCCCGGGGATAGGATCACCCTCATCAAGCCCGATGGCTCCGTCCTAATACATAGGCCCAGAGACTACCCCCCAGTGAACTGGCAGCCCCCTGGCTCACTCTTCAGGACAAGCCTCCGCAAGGACGGGCTCCACGTCAGAGCCTTCAGGAAGAAGGAGAGGGAGGTCCTGGACGTCACCTTCGACGAGATATCCCTACTTGCCGTCTTGGACCTCAAGGACGCTGGGGAGTTCTACCTCTACGCAAGCGAAAAGGACATGCAAGAGGCAATACTCGTCGAGCCCTCACTTCTAGAGGAGGGGTTTAAGCCCTTTACCACTGAGAGGTCCGTGGAGCCCGGGTTTATCGACATCATAGGCGTGGATCGAGACAATGTGCTCACGATCGTGGAGATAAAGAGGAAGAAGGCTACGAAGGAAGCAGTGCTTCAGCTTCAGAAGTACATGGATGTCTACGTCTCCGACTCGAGCAGGAGAGTGCGGGGAATCCTCGTGGCTCCAGAGCTGGCGCGCGGAGCACAGAAGTTCCTGGCGTCGCTGGGATTGGAGTTCAAGCCCCTTTCGCCCCAGAGGTGCGCTGAGGTTCTCAAGAAGAAGCGAGAGAAGTCGTTGACCGATTTTTTCAAGTGAGTTCACCAGAACTCTCGTCGGTTCGCCGTTACAGGCGGGAACCAAAAAAACTCCTTTTTGCCTCGTTATTCTGGGACAAAAACTTGGCATTTAACGAAGTTTAACGATTGAGACCAGTTGAGGATGAAAAGGAGTAGTAAAAAGGTCAACACTGGTCATTGAATTATCGTCAGTCTCTTCCCGATCTCCTCCATGGCCTCGATGACCGTATCTAACTGCTCGATTGTTAGCTTCGCGTTCATCTGGACCCTGATGCGCGCTAGGTCCCTGGCCACCATCGGGAATACTATGGGCACGACGAAGATGCCTCTACCATAGAGCTCGTCGCTCAGTTGCTTCGCCTTGCTGCTCTCCCCCACTATGATGGGTATGATGGGCGTCTGCGAGTTGCCCGTGTTGAAGCCGAGATCCTGGACTACCTTCTTGAAGTAGGCCGTGTTATCCCACAAGTTGGCCACGTGCACAGGCTCCGACTCGAGTACGTCGATCGCGGCGATCGTCGCGGCTACGACCGGAGGCGGATGGGATGAGCTGAGGAGCCACGTCCGGCTCTTGTTCCACGCATATTTCACGAGATCGGTGGATCCAGAGACATGCCCCCCGATTGTGCCAAACGCCTTGCTGAAAGTACCCATCTCTACATGGACCTTTTCATGGTCAAGTTTGAAGTGGGATACGATCCCGCGGCCCCCCTCCCCGAGCACCCCCTCCCCGTGTGCGTCGTCCACGTAAAGCATGGCGTAATGCTCGTCAGCCAGTTTCGCTATACTGTCTAGGGGGGCTATGTCACCGTCCATGGAAAAGACGCCATCGGTTATGATGAGTATCCTCCTGTACTCGGGGTCGTGTTTCTCAGCCTCTGAGAGGACTCGGGAGAGATCCTCCGTATCGTTGTGCCTGTATATGGCCCTGTCGGCCCTCGTGAGGCGCACCCCATCGATGATGCTTCCGTGGTTCAGCTCATCGCTCACAATGAGGTCCTCGCCTCCGACGAGCTGCGGAATCAGGCCAGAGTTGGCCATGAATCCTGTGGGGTAAGTCAGGGAGGCTTCCGCCCCCTTGAACCTCGCCAGCCTTCTCTCAAGCTCGACATGGAGATCCATGTTCCCTGATATAGGCCTGACGGCCCCAGATCCGACGCCATGGCTTTCAATAGCCCGGAGAGCAGCCTCCTTAAGCTTCGGATGTGTGGTGAGCCCGAGGTAGTTGTTCGAGCAGAGGACGATAACCTCCTTTCCATCGACGATCGACACAGGTTCGCTTGGACCGGTTAGTACCTTCAGCCTCCAGTCAAGCGCCCTTTTTACAAGATCGTCGTACTCTTCCTTCAGGAACCTAGTTGGATCCCTCACTGCAAAATCCCCAGTATGTTCTCCTTCTAAGGTCCTTTTACCTTTTCTGGATACAAAAGCGTAGTTTCTTATTCTACTTAGTCAAAACTGAAGTGATGTGACCGTGTCAACGGATGTGCACAGGATTCTGGTCACAGGAGCCACCGGTCAGATAGGTTCTGAGCTGGTCCCAGAGCTCCGTCGGAGGTACGGTGGCGAGAACATCGTCGTCGGGATCCACCGCAGACCTCCACCAAGTGACCTAGGCTCCGGGCCCTTAGAGAAGGTCGACGTGACCAACAAGGATGTGGTTGATGGTGTGGTCAAGGAATATTGTATAGACACAATCTACCATATGGCTGCCATCCTATCGGTGGCTGGCGAAGAGAACCCGTGGCTAGCCTGGGATGTCAACGTCAACGGCACATACAATATCCTCGAGGTGTCCAGAGAGAACAGTGTAAATCGCGTCTTCATACCCAGCTCTATTGCAGCGTTCGGCCCGGAGACTCCTCGGGAGAACACTCCTCAGGACACGGTGTTAAAGCCGAGGACGATGTACGGCTTGACCAAGGTATCCGGTGAGCTACTGTCGAACTATTATTATGAGAAGTTCGGTCTCGACGTGAGGGGTCTGCGATACCCTGGGATAATCAGTTATAAGACGCCGCCCGGGGGTGGGACTACCGACTACGCCGTCGAGATCTTCCACGAGGCTATCAAGATGGGTGAGTACACCTGCTTCCTGAGGGAGGACTCTACCCTACCCATGATGTACATGCCCGACTGCATCAAGTGCACCTTAGATCTGATGGAAGCTGACCTCTCAAGGCTGAAGCATCACGGAGACTATAACGTGGCTGCTATCAGCTTCTCTCCATCTGAGCTTGCTGAGGAGATCAGTAAGCATATCCCCGACTTTGTTATTTCCTATCAACCTGATCATAGGCAAGCGATAGCGGACTCTTGGCCTAAGACAATCGATGACTCACCTGCTCGCAGGGAGTGGGGGTGGGAGCCTAGATACGATCTCTCTTCTATGACTGAGGACATGCTAGTGAACTTAAGAGATATTTTATCCTAAATTTGTAATTGCGACTTAATTATTATATCAGAGGAAGGCGAAGTTTAATATTCAGGAATTATCTGAATATTGAATTGGGGTCGTTATGGCCTTGGAGGATTAGATATGATGCTAGGACTAGACCAAGAACTCTTAGATAGGCTATTTGAAAGAGCATACAAACCCTTCAGGAGTCGGAATGCCCGGACTTTATACAACATCTTCATTGTAGAGAAGGAGGCTGAATACCTGACAACACTGGACATCCAAACTCACCTAGACGGAAGAGGAATAGACCTATCAAAGAAGGAGATCAACGCGTGGCTGCGTTCCCTCCAGGAAGCCGGCTTGATAACGAAAGAACGCGAGCGAGGCAAGCCCACAACACTAGCCTACGACGACAAATACACCTTCGACAAGTGGAGCCTCACCACGTCGGGACTTAAAGTCTCTGAAGATCTAAGGGATCTAATTTCCGATAGCAAAAACGAAGGACAATATCCCAAGAGCCATGAAACTGATGGGCACTTCGTGGATAACTCAGCTACGCCCTCAAGGGAGGACAATTCCCTCAAGGCAAGATATCTTCAGAGCATGTTCCTAACTGAGCTACGACGATCTAGCGGGAGAATGGAAAAGAGAGACTTAATAAAAAAAATGATCCCCGAGAACTTGGAGTTAGATCATGCGCTATCAGCGCTTATAGGACAAGGGTTAGTCGACATCAAGCAGCAAGAGGAACGAGGGTTCTTGACCCGTGTACTGGTTAACCTTGGCCTTAAACATGAAGACATCGAAATACAATTAACTGATAAGGGATATCAGCTGCGTGACCAAGTATACCCACTTTCTAACTGAAACCTAACATTACCTCTCTATTTGATCTACCATTCGAGCCTATCCAGCTAGACCTTTTTCGGTGTAAAAAATGATGAGAATCTGGGTGAGGGGTTATACCCTCTTGAAGACCGCCCCCTTATCCGCTGAGGACACCAGGGACGCATACCTCCCCAGGTAACCCTTCTTCACCCTAGGCTCCGGCGGGGTCCAGGCCTTCATACGTCTCTCCATCTCGTCTTCGCCTATGTCCAGGTCTAGTCTCCGGTGGGGGACGTCTATGACAATCCTGTCTCCGTCCTCCACAAGCGCGATGGGTCCACCCGCAGACGCCTCGGGGGATATGTGCCCTATACAGGGACCTCTTGTGGCTCCTGAGAACCTGCCGTCCGTGAGCAGAGCCACCTCCTCCTCAAGCCCGTAGCCGACGACGGCGCTCGTGGCGGTGAGCATCTCTCGCATACCGGGTCCGCCCCTCGGCCCCTCGTACCTTATGACTATGATGCTCCCGGGTCCTATCTCGCCCTGGTGGAGGGCCTCAACAGCGTCCTCCTCCCTGTCGTAGACCTTCGCTGTTCCCACGATGTTCATCATCTTGGGGCTCATAGCAGCGATCTTTGCCACGCAGGCGTCAGGAGCCAAGCTCCCACGGAGGACGGCTATGCCTCCCTCCTTGTGGATAGGGTTCGTTAACGGGCGGATCACTTCTCGATTGTACACCTCTGTACCTGCAAGGCTCTCTCCCAGCGAGACTCCCGCCGCTGTGATTACGTCCGTGTTTAATAAGTCCCTTATGGTCCTCTGAACAGCGGGGATGCCTCCTGCGTCGTGCAGGTCGTTGATCTTCCATGGACCAGCGGGCGCCATGTTACACAGGTGAGGCGTCTTACGGCTGATCTCATCGAAAAGGCTCAGGTCGAGGTCGAAACCGAGCTCCTGTGCGATAGCTGCGAGGTGGAGCACCGTGTTGGTGGAGCCTCCCAGCGCCATGTCCATTGCGATAGCGTTCATGAACGCCTTCTCGGTCATGATGCTGCTGGGCGTCAGCCCGAGCTCGAGGAGGGCCATAATCTGCCGCCCCGTCTCCATAGCCATTCGCATCCTCGTCGCGCCGACGGGTGGGGCTGTAGCCATGTATGGTAGGGTCATCCCTATAGCTTCAATGAGGCACTGCATCGAGTTCGCCGTGAACATCCCGGCGCATGCTCCTGCGCTCCCGCAGCAGATATCCTCCAGATAGGCCGCCTCCTCGACGCTTATCTCCCCTGACTTGACTAAGCTCGGGACCATGAACAGTTCCTGGACGGTTATAGTCTGGTCCTTGAACTTACCCCAAGCTGGGCAGCCGGGCTCCATGGGGCCACCCAGACAGAAGATGGTGGGTATGTCAAGGCGGGCCGCGGCCATCATCATCCCCGGGTCTATCTTATCGCACGTTGTCAGGCAGACCATTGCGTCGAAGCCGTGGGACTCCACCATGATCTCCACAGAGTCGGCGATGAGCTCCCTGCTGGGGAGGCTCATCCTCATCCCCTCGTGGCCCATGGCTATGCCGTCGCAGACGCCGATTGTGTTGAACTCGAGGGGAGTACCCCCAGCCTGGGAGACGCCCTTCTTGACCTGTACCGCTAGCCTGTCGAGGTGGATGTGGCCGGGCACGATCTCGTTCCATGAGTTTACTATGGCGACCAGGGGCTTCTTCAGATCGTCGTCGGTGAGCCCTACGCCCTTGTAGAGTGAGCGGTGCACCGATCGCTCTATCCCATCGAGGACCTTCGAGCTCCTACGCCTCGTCGAGGTGCCCTCATGTTCTTCACGCTGTTTATCACGAAGTAAAGAGACGGAGTCCATAGAGAATGAGGGATCGACCCCCTTTTTAAACAATATAGCTCAACGATGACCGTCAGGATCCACCCTGCGTGATTAAGGCTGTACGTTTCTGGATTGGAATAGATTATCGTGGCAATAAAAACGACCTACCCCCCCTCCTAGGATGTATGGATGTGAATCGCGTCCCAAAGTTCGAAGGTACATTATCTATAAGGCCTAGAAGATCCGACCTGGGAATTAACATAATAATGTAAAAAGATCCCATATCATAACTCGATAATTTACATTATTTTTTTCTGATATCGATTTAGATAAAAACCGTCACCAAAGCAAGGGGCATGTTTTATGTCCATATGCAATATTGCCACAACAAGACATGCTTTGTCCCCTGTATTGGAGACAAAAGAGGGATAAATGGGGCGGGCTCATCTAATCTGATGGCTAGAAACAAGCGGGAGATTAAAGAGTCCTACGATAACCTCGGCGGACGACTATACGACTTAAGGTATGAGGAGGAGCAGAGGAAAAAATACGAAACCATACTTGCTGAGGTGGAGGTAAGCGAACGTGAAATCGTTCTGGACAATGGATGTGGGACTGGTCTTCTGTTTGATTATCTGAGTACAACTACTGTAGGGCTGGATGTATCATCAAGCTTACTCTCGAAGGCGCTGTCACGAACCCAGGATGTTTACGACAGACACTTGATACAGGGAGATGCTGAGAATCTACCATTACGAGATCGTGTATTCAGCAGGATCTTCGCGATCACCCTAATACAGAACACGCCAAACCTATCTGGTGCTCTTAGAGAGATATACCGTGTTAGCTCCAGGGGTGCCCTGGTCGCTGTTACTGCATTGAAAAAGGCATTCTCAGAGGATTCTTTCATGAAAATGATCGAAACAGCGGGATATATCATAGTGCATTTTATAGTTGACGAGAAACTTTCAGACATTATAGCTATATTATCATTAAAGATATTCTGAATGTAATTTATTTATGATGTTCTTAATTTCAGAAACTTTTTATATCTATTGGATGGGCTAAATAGTTGAACCTTACATAAGGTGGTATGATTTGGAACCTAGAAAGAAGCCATTGAATGTCCTCATTAAAAGTGTAGGAAATAACGTAACGGTTACATTGAAAAATCGAGGCGAGTACTGGGGACGGATGACCAAGGCCGACGGCTACATGAACATGATGCTGAAAGGAGCGAAGGAGTACAACCAACATGGGCTGGTGGCCAGCTATGGCGATGTCTTCATCCGGGGAAACAACATATCCTACATATGCATAGATCCGAGAAATCCCCCGCAGAGGACGTCTGAGGTCAACAACGACTCAGATTAGATCTTCACTTCAGTAAAATTCTGGAATCAATTGAAGAGTTAGTTGATACTGTGGTCACTTAAGTTATGATTCACTTATTTGAGATCAATTCTGACGTTGCTGAGCTAGACCTATTTCGCTTCGAGATTGCATCTAAACAATGGAATTTCCTGGTATCTCTTCCTTCTTACCAGTCAAGGGGCCATTATTCATCAAGCTGCATGACTTTCGAGTCACGACCAACGTTCACGCTCAAAACTCCTTTGAAAGAGGTAATAAAACAGTTCTTGAGCTCTAGCCTGTCACCCAGATTGACCTTCATAAGTTGCTCGATGCTTTCGTTCCAGACGGTGAGCCTGATTGTGCCGGAGTCATCCTCGACCTCCCCCTCCACGAGGACGTGTTGAATCCCCGAGTGGGTGGTGACCTCCCTCTGCTCCTCGAGTCGCAGAATACTCACCTTGAGATCCACTCCCTCCATCCCTGGGCGTAGATCCCTAATCTTCACACTCGTCCCCTCAGTTTCAAAGCCTCATTCTGGGGCGGACTTTAAAAGAATGACGGATAACAATTAAAACTTAAACGCTCGTTCTCCACCTTATACCCGGCGATGGGATCTAGTTTCAGGCTTACTTGCCGCTCATGTGGACAAGAATCTGAACAGGAGAGGCTGGAATATGCCTGCTCAAGATGTCGTGGAGTACTGGAGTACTCGTTAGATCCTGAATATCTGAAGGATGTGAAACTCAAGGGGCCCATCACCTTCTGGAGGTACCGCCCCGTCCTCCCTCCCGTAAAAGAAGCTGTGAGCCTTGGAGAGGGAGGTACCCCTCTCTGGGTTTCTGAAAGGCTCGGATCGGACCTAGGGCTAGAGAACCTTAGGCTCAAAGACGAGACTAGGAACCCGACCAGCTCATTCAAAGATCGCTCCGCCTCCCTGATAGTAAGCGACGCAGTGGGCAGGGGGTTCGACACGCTGGTCAGCGCAACCAGCGGCAACCATGGTGCATCCCTTGCAGCCTACTCAGCGAAGGAAGGGTTGGCCTGCCATCTCATTGTTCCTTCAAACATGGACATAGGAAAATTAGCTCAGATGATCGCCTACGACGCAGAGGTGGACACTGCAGGGGATAATATAGAGAATGCCATCTCACAGACGGTTGACCTAGTGGAAAGGACAGGATGGTATCAGGCAACAACAGATCTGAATCCCCTATCTACAGAGGCGCTGAAAACCATCTCGTACGAGCTGGCTGAACAGGGAGATCCACCTGACTGGGTCATCGTCGCCATGGGTAGCGGCCAGACGTTCCATGCAGTCTGGAAAGGTTTCAAAGAGCTCGAGGAGGCCGACAAGCTAACGAAGATACCTAGGCTCGTAGGAGTTCAGGCTGAGGGATGCTCTCCAATCACTGACGCATTCGGCACCGGAGATATGGAGCCCTCGAAGCTTGAAGCTGCTGAAACAGTGGCGAAGGCAATCATGAACATCGAGCCCATGTACGGCTCAGCAGCCCTTGAGGCCTTAAAGGAGTCCGAAGGCGTCTCGGTGACCGTGACCGATGACGAGATGCTCAGATACGGGAAAGAGATAGCCCGCCTCGAGGGAATATTCGCGGAGCCTGCGAGTGCTGCAGCTGTCGCATGCTTGCCAAGGCTCCGAGATGAAGGAGTCATCGACCCTAAAGACTCAGTAATCAGCCTGATAACCAGCAGCGGCTTAAAGACAAACGATATTTTCCAGAGCCTCAGCAGCAGGCGGAGGTCTCCCGGGCTTGGATCTAAACTTGCCACCAAGGAGCATCTCCTCAAGAACATCTCCAGGAGCAAGACGTACGGCTACGAGCTATGGAAGGACATGGGGAAGAAGATGACCCTGGGGGCCATCTACCAGCACCTCTCAGACCTGGAGGAGAAGGGGCTCATCGTCTCCCAGACCGAGGGCAAGCGACGGTATTTGCTCATAACGGAGAAGGGGAGTAGGGTCCTCGCAGCCATGGACGAGTTGAGAGTACTCATTTAAATGACAGTATACGTTCTACTAAAAAATCCGTGTTACTAAAGCATAATAAAAGAGGGTTTGGGTCATCACAGTTTGATTCGATCCTTGATGGCAATGGACACCGGGACGCCCACGACCCCAGCGACCGTCATCTGGATCAAGTTGAAGGGAGCCTCAGAAAGTGCCGCCCCGAAACCGTACATAAACACCTGAACGATGAAGTACCCGAGCACCATGACGAGTGCTCCAACAAACCATGCCACCACCGCCTTCATGGGCGTCCGTGTCTGGGGGTCGCCTGCAAGCACACCCGCAACGTAGCCCTCGGCGCCCTTAATGACCGCGGTGAAGATGACCCAGTTATACCATCCGCCCAGGAGATCAGCGAGGCCGGAACCTAGGCCCCCTGCCAGGGCGCCTATAACCGGTCCGAAGACGAGGGCGGTCGTCATAACGATGGCGTCCCCGAAGTTGAAGTATCCAGATGTCGCGGGGATGGGGAACGCGAACATCATCGTCGCGATGGTAGCCAGGGCTCCCATTACGGCAATGGCGGCAAGCTCTTTCGTACCGAGTCTGAAGTTTGAACTCATAATATCACCAACTGTACGATAATACTATAGTTATAACTAATATAAATTTTATCTGAGCGAATAACCAGTAAAAGAGGCGATTCCAGGGCTTCTCTGAGTTCATGAGACACAAGTTAGATTAAAAAAGGTCTAGCTCAGCAACGTTAAAATCGCGTGTAATAAACGCTCTCGATGTCCAGTACGCTTTTTGATTTACTATTTAACCGGAGAACCAGAGTCCCAACTCAGCACGAGCTTCCTCGGAATTCCCAGATGCGTGAACGAGGTTCTCGACGGCCCTTCGCTCATCCGTGCTCTTGGCCAGTGAATCCACTCCGTAATCTCCCCTGATGGTGCCCTTCTCTGCTGTGAGTGGATCAGTGTAACCAGTGACCCTGCGGACCGTTTGGATCGCCTCTTCCCCTCCGATCCTCATAGCGAGGATGGGCCCCCTGGTGAAGTAGACCCTGAGCCTCTCCAGAACCTTCATCCCGTGGGCCTCAGGATCGGATATCCCCGAAGTGGCCTTCTGGGCCTTCTCCCCGAGCCCCCTCGCCATCGAGGAGGGGTAGTGCTGAGTGATCATCTCCTCGTCCACCTTGGGTATGAAACGGATGTCCAGGACCTCAAGGCCGGCCTCCTCGTATCTCTGGATTATGCTCCCGATGAGCCTCCGCTCCAGTGCGTCCGGCTTCAGTATGACCAGTGTCTCCTCGTACATGTGATCAGCTTCAGAGGGTGCGTTTTTGCGTTTAAAGGGTTGCCCCGTCAGCGCCTGACATAAGCCTTGGTCCACTTGAGCTTGCGTGGGTCCCTTCTCAGCATCAGCGTGTTCTTCCGACACTTGCTTGAGCAGAACCTGAGAAGCCTGCCGTCACGCCTGACGAAGTTGATGCCCGTGCCCGGGGGGATGTCATGTCCGCAGAAGCTGCACCTGAATACCTGAGGCATATCTCTTCCCTACCTGATCTTCCTTGCCTCTCTCTCGGTGTCCCTGAGCAGGAGGATGTCGTCGATCCTCACGGGGCCCTTGACGTTTCTCGTGATGATCCGGCCCTTGTCCCTTCCATCCTCGACCCTGACCCTAACCTGTATCACCTCACCGGTGAGCCCCGTCCTACCAAGAATCTGTATGACGGTGGCGGGGGTCAGGAGCTCGGACTCTCGGGACATCCTACTTGACTATCTCCTTGAGCTTAGCGAGGATCTCGTTCATGAGCTCCTCAGCGTCCCCGGGCTCCTCGATGGCGGCCGCAGATGAGCCGACGGCGAGGCCAACGGACTGCCCGATGCGCAGCTTCTCTGGAACGTAGACGTAGGGAGCGTTCCTCTCGTCGCAGAGCAGTGGGAGGTGGGCGACTATCTCGGGGGGGTCGACGTTCTCAGCCACCAAGACGAGTTTCGCTCTACCTCTCTCGATGGATTTCGTCGCCTCGTTGGTACCCTTCCTGATCTTCCCTGACTCGTACGCGATCTTAAGAGCCTCATAGGCCGCCTCAGCGACCTCCTTAGGAACCTCGAACCTTACGTAGAAAGGTTTCGAAGGATCTACATCTGGTGTAGACATATCATTTCCTTCCAGTGTGCATACCCTTTAACCGGATGTCTATTTTTAAACCTTGTGATAGCTATGACAGAATCTGTCATTGCAGAGGCACTGTATGATTATCTGTGGGAGAAATAGGCCGAGAACGGGGACTTCCTGTCAACTCTCACGAATCCGAAGCGCTCGAACTGTATCATCTCGTCCACCTTGAGGTCCAAGCATGCTCTCTCCGCTATACCTCTTGCCTCTGATGCGTCTGGCATGACCACGCTAGCCTCGATCCCCTCTCCATCGGGTAGCCAGTGGATGAAAGTGGCACCATTTGCTCTAGCCTCCTCATGGTCGCTTGAATGGTATCGTGCTTTGATGCTGGAGCCTTTCTCGACTAACTCTACATTCATGAGGCCCATTAGCCTGACTAGGCCTGACTCTTCCATCTTCTCCGCATCCTCCCTCGCGATCTTGAAACGTGCAACGCCATTTTCAGCCTCAATCAAGTAGTCCCTTGTCCCCCTCTCCGGATGATCCGGGTGGAGGAGGAGCTTCGCTGAAACCTCTCCTTTAATGTCGGTGACCTCCAAAGTCACCGGTTCTCTGACGAAGAAATACCGATTTGCCTGCTTCTCGATATACCCTCGATTAACAGAAGCCACCTTAGCCCAGCTAAGAGTGGCGTTGATGGGCTTCGGGCCTACTTGGATCATTATCTCGCGGATAGTCTCGGGCTGAAGGCCACGCCGCCTGAGGGCTTGTAACGTACCGAGTCGGGGGTCGTCCCAGCTCCTGTAGAGCCCCTCCTCGAGCCCAGCCCGTATCACGGATTTGCTGAGGACTCCCACCTCAAGTCCCAGCCGCCCCACGTTGATTATTTCTGGGTAGTCCCATCCCATGTGACCGTAGAGGTACCTCTGGCGGTGGGTGTTGACCTCGTGCTCCTTGCCCCTGATGATGTGGGAGATCTCCATCTCGTGGTCGTCTATCGCGCAGCTGAAGTTGTAAAGGGGCCAGACCCTGTATTTGGTCCCCTGCTTCGGGTGAGTTCCCTCGGCGATACGGAGGGCAGGCCAGTCGCGTAGGGCTGGGTTCGGATGTTCGAGGTCCGTCTTGATCCTCACGACGGCATCCCCCTTTCGGTATGGTCCGTTTAGCATCATCTTCCACCTGTCTAGGTGGACCTCCGGGGCAAGATCTCTGCAGGGGCAGGCCTTCATCTGGGTGTAGAGCTCCTTGAACACTGCTTGCTTGCACGTGCAGACGTAGGCTTGTCCCTTCTTTAGAAGCCTCTCGGCGTATCCGTAGTAGATCTCAAGCCTGTCGGACTGCATGTAGAACTCGTGGACCACGACCCCGAGCCACTTCAGGTCCTCCTTGATCCAGTCGTAGACCTCCAGTATGGGGGACTTGACGTCGGGGGATGTGTCCTCGAACCTGAGGATGAACTTGCCGTCGTACATCTTGGCGTACTCGTCGCAGAATATGATGGGCTCGGCGCTCCCCAAGTGGAGGGGGCCGTCAGGGTTTGGGGCGAACCTGGTGCGGACCTCCCTGTACTTCTCAACGTTGTTCAGGGGGGGAAGGGTCTTCTTCTCCTCCTTGACCTTAGGCCTGTCGAGGAGCTCGGGCCATCTCTCCTCCAGCGTCTCCCTCTGGCGTTCCTGGGTCCATGAGTTCACCTCGCTCAGCACCTCGTCTACAATGGCGGACACCTCTCCGGCCCTGCTCCTGAACTCTGGTGCCTCCCCGAGTATCCTCCCCATGATCGACCCCTTCTGGGCTTTGCCATCATGGCTGACAGCGTTATAGACCGCATACTTCAACGCGGACTCCCTGATCTCATCGGAACCCATGGTTTTGTCTCCTTATTCTGCGACAAAAATGCCGCTGAACTATCGCCTCATACAGTCGAGGGATGTCTAATATTCTTTTCCCGAGAAAAAGGGGGTTAGAAGATATGTTGTTTTGTAAGGACCTTCTTCCTGTGGTCCCTGGGCGGCCTGAACTTCATGAAGAGGTCGAGCCTGTCCTGCTCCTTGAGCCTGTCGAAGATCTGGACCCAGGCACAGTCGAACTCGTAGTCCCCTACCTCGCACATGCCTTTCACCTGTCCACCGCAGGGGCCGTTCAGGATACTCTTCGCGCACCGGCTGATGGGGCAGATACCCCCCGTCTCATGGAGTATGCACTCCCCGCAAGCGGAGCATCTGTCATAGAACTTGCCGATCCTCTCGGTCTCCCCGATGAATAGTGTGTCCGAGGCGGGGAGGACTATCTTGCCCGTGAAGTCGCCGACTGTCTGGACTCCTACTCCACAGGACATCACGAGGACGGCGTCAGCCTTGTCAAGGTTCTCCTTGTGGGGCTTGAGGTCCTTCCTGTCTATCCTCCTGTCACAGGGTTCCTCCACCATCGCCGTTCCGATGACCTTGGAGCCAAGCTTCTCGGCCATCTCCTCCACCTGGGGTTCACCGCCTGTCTGGCAACTCGTTGAGCATGTCCCGCAGCCGACGATGAAGATCTTGCTGAAGGGCTCGGTCATAGCCTGTATCTCTTCGAAGGGTTTACTTTTCGTGATTATCATTCACGGGTCACCTCACAGGGTCTCCTTCAGCAGGGGATCAAGTATCCTCTCGTAGAGGACGGCCATGACGTGGATCCCCGCGGCCTTTGTAGTCTTCCTGATCTCTTTGATGAATGGACTGAAGAACTCGATGTTCACCTCGTCGTAGAGCTCCTTCCGTCTCTCCTTGTCGGGCTCCTCCTTGCACTTCTTCATGGAAGCGAGGAGGTCCTTCGGAACGCTGACCCCGGGGATGTACTTGTCGAAGAAGTCAGCTATCCCATAGGACTTCAACGGGAAGATCCCGATGAGAACCGGGCAGTTGTACTTCTCCGTCTCCTTGAGGAACTCCTTCGTGATATCGATGTCGAAGACCGTCTGGGTCTGTATGAAGTCGGTGCCCAGGGGGGCCTTCCTCCCAATCTTGAGTATCTCCGGTTCAAGGGGGTTGGCGTTCGGGTTCCCTGCAATTCCAACGTTTATATTCACGTCTCCATGGATCTCCAACCCTTCGAGGTCGGTGCCCTCGTCGATCATCTTGTGGAGGAGGTACACGAACTGGGCTGAGTCTAGGTCGTACACAGAATTGGCTCCTTTATTGTCCCCGAGGACCGTGTGGTCCCCCGATATAGCGAGGATGTTCTTTATTCCCAGATATGAGGCGGCGAGGACGTCAGATACAAGGGCGAGTCTGTTCCGGTCTCGCACCACCATCTGGTAGACCGTCTCAAGGCCGACCTCTCTCTGGACGACGTACGAAGGCACAAGGGAGTTCATGTACGCCATCGCAAGGGGGTTGTCTGTGACGTTCGCAGCGACGACGTAGGGCTTCATGGCCCTCGCGCTTGTGAGTATCTCCTCTAATCCCGTTACTTTCTCGGGTTCAAGCTCACCCGTCAGGACGAACTTTCCTTTCTCAATCTCCTTCATCAGATTGCTGAAGGCTGGACGCTTTGACCCCATCTTAGAATCTCCTGCAGATCCATAAATCCTCTTGACCATCGATTAAAAGACTTATCATCATCCTTGTTTTGCTTAATATTTTTCCGATGGTTCTGTCCTAAGGCTTAAAAACGATCCTTATAGAGGATCATGATCTGCAGGAGTGAATTCTCAATGTCAAAAAAGGATCTAAAACTCAAGATAGACGAGTTGACGTCTACATTAGGAGTCTTCAGGGGTCTTGAGATAGAGGTAGGTAGGATCCATGACGGAACATGGGAGGAGCCTATGGGCCCAACACCCTTTCCAAGCGTCGGTACGCTGCGGAGTTGGGATAGGAAGCTCCTAGAGAGGTATAAGCCATTCTACATGCCTTTCTGCGACCTCTGCTGCCTATGCACTTTCGGTAAATGTGATCTTACGGGCAACAAGAGGGGTGCATGTGGCATCACGATGGCCGGTCAACAGTCACGGATCGTGCTCATTGCATGCTGTATTGGTGCATCTACACATACAGCCCACGCAAGGCACATGCTCGACCACCTCCTACAAGAGTATGGCAGGGACGCCCCTCTGGAAGTCGCCCTAAATACGGGGGTTGAGGCCCCCAACATACGTCTAGTTTGTGGAATTAGACCGAAGACGTTGAGGGACCTTGAGGACGCCCTAGACTATGTGGAAACCCAGTTAGTTCAGCTTGTAGCTGCTACGCATACTGGGCAGGAGGGTGACAACATCGACTTCGAATCAAAGGCCTTCCACGCTGGGATGCTTGACCATGTAGCGATGGAGGTTGCCGACATCTCCCAGATAACGACCCTGAGCCTCCCGAAGGGGGAAGCAGAGGCCCCAATGACAGAGCTCGGATACGGGTCCATCGACGCGACAAAGCCCGTGATCATGTGCATAGGCCACAACGTGCTTCCCAGCGTCGATATAATCGACTATCTCATGGAGAACAACCTATTCGGTGAGGTGGAGATAGGCGGCCTGTGTTGTACGGCCCATGATATGAGCCGATATGATAAGCGATCCAAAGTCATCGGACCGATCTCATGGCAGCTTCGATTCATCCGGGCGGGGATCCCTGACCTGATAGTGGTGGATGAGCAGTGCCTCAGGACCGACGTGATGATCGAGGCGCGAAAGCTAGGAGTCCCGGTCATAGCCACGAGCGAGAAGAGCTGCCTCGGCCTGGCTGACAGGACCCACGACGATCCCGACACCATCGTTGGTGACATGACTACAGGTGCAGTGGACGGTGTTCTTATCCTTGACCCTAGGAAGGTGGGCGAGGTCTCAGTTAAGACGGTTATAGGAGTGGCAAAGAAGAGAGAAGGGAAAAAGAGATTCAACATTGAGGAAATCTCAGAGCTTGCGAACTCCTGTAGAGCTTGCATGGAGTGCGTACATGCATGTCCAAATAATCTACCCATCGTGGACGCTATGCAGTCAGCGAAGGAAGGGGACTATACTCAGCTTGCAGCTCTCAACGATCTATGCGTAGGTTGTGCACGGTGCGAGAGCGCTTGTCCTGTTGAACTGCCGATAATCTCCATGATCTCCAAAGCAAATGAAGATGCAAACATCCATGAAGTCTTCCCAATGAGGGTTGGCCGAGGAGCAATCCAAGACACAGAGATCAGGGAGGTCGGACAGCCCATCGTCTTCGGAGAGATCCCGGGTGTTGTCGCGATCGTCGGTTGTGCAAACTACCCCGCTGGTGGCGACGATGTGGCCAGGATGGCAGAGGAGTTCCTGAAGCGCCGCTTCATAGTGTTGACCTCGGGCTGCTCCGCGATGAACATCGCGATGACCAAGGACGAGGACGGTCTCAATCTCTACGAGAAATACCCCGGCCACTTTGACGCAGGCGGCCTCGTTAACGTCGGGAGTTGCGTCGCAAACAGTCACATCACCGGCGCAGCGATTAAGATCGCCAACATCTTCGCAAAGCGTTCACTTAGAGGCAACTACGAGGAGATAGCTGACTACATCTACAACAGGGTAGGAGCCGTCGGTCTCGCTTGGGGCGCGATGTCACAGAAGGCCGCTAGCATCGCCGCAGGTTGCTGGAGGCTCGGTATCCCCGTCGTCGTTGGGCCCCATGGCGCCAAGTATAGGAGGATGCTCCTTGGTCGCAGTGATAAGGAGGAGGACTGGACCGTCTTCAACGCCAGGGACGGGGAGGAGGTTTATGTTGGCCCCGCCCCTGAGCACCTATTCTACGCGGCCGAGACTGTCGAGGAGGCCCTCGTCATGATCGCGAAGCTATCGATGCGCCCCAACGATACCAATAAGGGCCGGGCGGTCAAGCTCAGCCACTACATCGACCTCCACAAGACGCACTATGGCTCCATGCCCGACGACCTCCACCTCTACGTGAGGAGGCCTCAGGACATACCCTTCACCATGAAGGACGAGATAGTCAAGATCCTGGAGGAGGCCGGGTGGGTCGAGGACAAGATATCGATCCCGGACCCAACGCTCCTCGACAGGATGGTGAGGAGGCGAGGTTGATGTCAGCCAAGACTGTCCTGGGGCAGACCGCTGAGATCGCGGGTCCAAAGAAGGCGTTCATCATACCCAAGCCTGAGGTCGCTGCGGCGATGATAAAGAGGGCTAAACGCCCCCTCCTCGTTGTAGGAGCAGAGGCTCCGAAGATGGAGACCAAAGATGGCGACCTAATTGACACCGCCATCAAGGTCTCTAGGGGCGGTATATCCGTCGTCGCCACAGGGCACATGGTAGGGGAGTTCAGGAGGCGGGGCTCAGAGGTCCACAGCATGCCCCTCATGAACCTGGGGGATAGACTCCGGGACCCCGAGTGGATGGGCCTCGACGGGAAAGGACGGTATGACCTAGCGGTCTTCGTCGGATTCTCTTACTACTTGGAGTGGCTCGTCCAGAACGGGCTGAAGAGCTTTGCTCAGGACCTGACAATGATCTCCCTCTCCAGGAGTTATCAGCCCAACGCTGGCTGGTCGTTGGGGTCCATGAAGGCGGAGGAGTGGAAAGAGGTTATAGATGTGATTGTGGAGAGTATCAGGGAGGGGAACTAGGGTGTCAATGTTCGAGGACATACCCGTAGACGTCGGCATCATCTACGAGGGAGAGCGGATTCGGGGCCGGGAGATGCAGGTGGAGCTCGGCGGCCCCAGAGAGGAGTTCAAGTTCGAGCTCGTGCAGTCGATGAGCCTCGACGAGATAGAGGACGGGAAGGTCGAGGTCGTCGGCCCTGACCTCTCCGAGCTCCCGGAGGGGAAGAACACCCCGTTCGGGATGATCATCTACGTGGCGGGGAAGGAGATTGAGAAGGACCTGGAGGGGGTCATAGAACGGCGGGTGCACGAGTACGCCAACTTCATCGAGGGGTTCATGCACCTTAACCAGCGCTACGACATACAGATGAGGCTCAGCAAGAAGTCATATGAGAAGGGGTTCAACAGCTTCAAGCTCTTCGGGGAAGTGCTGATGCGCCTCTACAAGAGCGAGATGTCATTCATTGAGAAGGTCCAGATCACGTTCATAACAGATCCCGAGAAGGTTGAGGAATGGTACGGGAGGGCTATGGAGATCTACGAGTCAAGGGACGCCAAGGCGAGGGGGATGAGCGACGACGACGTCGAGGTCTTCTACGGCTGCAGCCTCTGCCAGAGCTTCGCTCCAACCCACCTCTGCGTGATCACACCTCAGAGGTACGCAAACTGCGGGGCCATCAGCTGGTTCGACGGCAAGGCGACGGCCAAGGTCGACCCTAAGGGGCCCGTCTTCGAGATCATCAAGGGTGAAAAGGTGGACGACCTAACGGGCGAGTATGTGGGGGTCAACCAGGTCATCAGGGAGAAATCCCTCGGGGAGATCGAGAGAGTCCAACTCTACACGGCCTTCGGGTACCCCCACACGAGCTGTGGCTGCTTCGAGGGCTGCGCCTTCTTCATCCCAGAGATGGACGGTTACGGCGTGGTCCACAGGAACTTCAAGGGGGAGACCGTAAACGGCCTCAACTTCGTGACCATCTCGGACCTCACTGCCGGTGGCCGCCAAGTGGACGGATTCCACGGACTCTCCATCGAGTACATGAGGAGCCCAAAGTTCATGATGGCTGACGGGGGCTGGGACCGGGTCGTCTGGATGCCTGTGGACATCAAGGAGCGCATCAGGAGCTATATGCCCCCCGAGATCGTCGACAAGATAGCAACAGAGGAGGATGTCTCCGACCTCGATGGGCTAACTGCATTCCTCAAAGAGCATGATCATCCCATCGTCTCGAGATGGAAGGCAGCCCCCGAGGAGGGGCCCAGCGAGATCGCTGTGCCCACCCTGGAGCTCCCCGCCAGCGCGATCCCAATCCAGGGGATCCCCGCAGGGATGGGCTTCAGGATCATCCTGAAGAACGCCAAGATCCGAGCTGAAAAGATGATAATAAAGGCGGATAAGGGGTGAGGGCTTTGGGGGAGAAGAAGGAGAAAAACGTCCTCCCCTTGGGCGTCGACCTCTTAGAGTCCCTGGCGAAGTTTCAGCAGATAGAGCTCGAGGACGTGGAGATCACATTCGACGAGTTGGAGCTCAGGCTAACGCCAGGGATGGTCATGGGAGCACCCCAGGTGGGCTTTACACCTCCTGTAAGGGCAAGGCCGACCTCCCTTCTGGAGACAGGCTTCGACGTGCCCCTTGAGGACTATGCCGGAAGGGTTGTCGAGGTCACCCTCGGCGCCACGAAGTCGGAGGGGGGTTCCCGGAAGAACAGCCTCACAATAGGGGGGGAGATGGCGCCAGCCTTCTACAACTTCCAGAGCAAGCCCCCCCACAGACCTGTCATTGCCTTCGATGTTTTCGACTGGGCAAAAGTCCCCCTGGCGAAGGCAGTCAAGATGCACTACAGGCCGGTACTGGAGGACACAGCGGAGTGGGCAAGGCTCTGCGTGGATAAGTTTGGAGCCGAGATGATCAACCTCCACTACCTCACCATTGATCCCCTCATCGAGGACGCGACCCCGAAAGCCGCTGTAAAGACCGCTGAGGAGGTCCTACAGGCCGTCGACGTGCCCATCGCGATTGGAGGATGTGGCGACCCAAAGAAGGACCTTGACGTCTTTACTGCCATAGCCGAGGTGACAGAGGGGGAGCGGATCCTGTTCAACTCCGTCACGCTCGACATGGACATCGAGGCGACGGCGAATCTGATTAACAAGTACGGGCATACGGTGATCGCATTCACCTCCATGGACGTCAACAGGGCGAGGGAGCTCAATAGGAAGCTGTACGACTTCCTCCCAAAGGACCGGATAGTCATGGACACCACGACAGCAGCTCTCGGATACGGCCTCGACTACGCCTTCACGGTCATGGAGCGAAGCCGACTCGCAGGTCTCAAAGGAGACCCAGAGCTTAACCACCCCCTCTCCTCAGGCACGACCAATGCATGGGCAGCCAGGGAGGCATGGATGAAGATGGGACCCGAGTGGGCGCCCAGGGAGCTCAGGGGGCCCATCTGGGAGACGGTGACGGGGCTGACGCTCCTCCTCGCCGGTGTTGACTACTTCATGATGATGCACCCAGCAGCGGCAAAGGAGCTGGATAAGATGATCGACAACCTGATGAGCGGGAAATCAGCGGAGCCCGTAGACTGGGTCTCGCTGAAGTTATAGGAGGGGATGACATGCCTGCGAAAGAACTGAGCCCGATAGAGGTCTACCAGCTACTTCCAGGGACAAACTGCAAGGAGTGCGGTGAGACTAACTGCATGGCGTTTGCAGCTAAGCTGGTGAACAGAGAAGCCACACTGCACGAGTGCCCTCCCCTTCTGGAGCCGAAGCATAAGGAAGCGTTCGACAAGCTATGGGCCCTCCTAAAGCCCCCCATAAGGGCTGTCGAGGTTGGTATTGGCGAGAGGAAGGTGACTCTAGGGGGGGAGTATGTCCTCCACCGTCATGAGTTCACGTACTTCAACCCAACTGCCATCGCAATCGACGTTAGCGACGAGATGCTCGAAGAGGAATTCGAGGCTCGGATCAAGACAGCCACCGAATTCAAGTACGACTACATCGGCATGACACTCACTCTAGACATGCTGGCGATAAGGTCTACATCAAACGATCCTGAAGTGTTCGCAGCAGCGGTTAAGAAAGCTACCATGTTAACCGAATTGCCTATCATACTCTGCGTGAACATTCCAGCCATCATGGAGAGCGGCCTCTCCGTTGTCGGAGAGAGGAAGCCCCTCATCTACGCAGCTACAAAGGACAACTGGAAGGAGATGGCCGACCTGGCCTTGATGTACAGCTGCCCGCTCGTCGTCTCGGCGCCCTTCGACTTGGACTCGCTTAAATCCCTCGCAAGGACATTGTGGGAGTACGGAGTTGAGGACCTTGTGCTGGACCCTGGAACCCAGATTGAGGACGGGGTTTCTTCAACGCTTGACAACTTCACAATGCTCAGATGGAACGCAATCAACCTGGAGGAGGAGCACCTTGGCTTCCCTCTGTTAGGTACACCCATCACTGCATGGGCCGAGAAGGCTGAGGATCCCATGATAAACGAGTGGAATGAGGTCGTTGTGTCCTCGTCTCTCATAACACGCTTCGCGGACGCACTAGTCATCCACGGAGTTAGCGGATGGTCACTACTACCCCTAGTTATCCTCAGGCAGAACCTCTTTACCGACCCACGCAAACCGGTCTCGGTAGAGGCGGAGGTCATACCTTTTGGGGAGCCCGATGAGAACTCACCGGTCTTCCTCACCACCAACTTTGCCCTCACCTACTACACAGTGGCGTCCGACATCGAGTCAGCGAAGGTTGACTGCTACCTCGTGGTGGTCGACTCGGAGGGAATCTCAGTCGAGAGCGCCGTCGCGGGGAGGAAGATGACAGCAGATACCGTCGCCGAGGCGATCAAGGAGTTCAACGTCGGGGACCTAGTAAAACACCGACACCTCATAATCCCAGGCAGGGCTGCACGACTCAGCGGGGAGATACAGGAGGTCTCAGGCTGGAACGTGATCGTTGGACCAATGGATTCATCGGGCATCGCTGGTTACATCGACGAAAAATGGCCTCCTGAGCCCGAGTGATTTCCTAACCTTTTTCTTCTATCAGTAATCAAGGTTCTAAGATGTCAAGGAAGATAGTGATATCGGTCTCGGGGAAAGGAGGAACGGGGAAGACCACCCTCACATCCCTACTTCTCAAATGGATCATCAACAACACAGATGAGGTCGCGCTCGTCGTAGACGCCGACCCAGCCACCAACCTTCCTGATGTCCTGGGAGTCGAGCTGAACAGAACCGTCGGCCAGGTCTCAAAGGACATGAAGGACCAGATCGAGAGTGGCGATCTCTCCCCGACCACTCCGAAGCAGGACCTCCTCGAAGCCTGGGTCTTCCAAACACTCATGGAGAGCGACAGATTTGATCTCCTGGCAATGGGACGCTCAGAGGGGGAAGGCTGCTACTGCTACGTAAACAACGTGCTGACGAGGATACTAGACACGCTGACCAATAACTACTCTATTTCCCTGCTGGACATGGAGGCCGGCATAGAGCATCTGAGCCGCAGGACCGACAGGGACGTCGACATCATGCTTGTGGTCACAGACCCCTCCAAGATGGGATTCGAGACTGCAAAGCGCATCAGAGAGCTCATCGAGGAGGTACACATCGGCGTCAAGAAGACCTACCTCGTCGGAAACAGGTTCCCGCCGCAGCTCCTCGACGTCTTGGAGAAAGCCGCGGACGACGTCGGATTCGAGCTCGCGGGGAACATTCCCGAGGACTCGAACGTCCAGTCGTTCAACATGACCGGGAAGCCCCTCCTGGACATCCCGGAGGACTCACCCTCATACAGGGCGGTCGAGGAGATAGCCGAGAAGATAGGGCTGAAGGAACTGGTGTAGATAATGAAGATAGCTGTCGCAGGTAAGGGCGGTGTCGGGAAGACGTTCATATCGGGAACCCTGTCCAGGCTTCTGGCGAGGCAGGGTTACAAGGTCCTCGTTGTGGATGCAGATCCGAACATAAACACGGCATCATCCATTGGGATTCCAGCCGATGTGGCCGATAAGATATTGCCGATATCGGATAACGAGGAGCTCATTAGGTACAAGACCGGGGTCTCCCCGGGGAAATCATACGGCCAGATGTTCAAGCTATCCCCCACCGTCAGTGATATCGTGGACAACTTCGGCGTCGTTGGGCCTGACGGCGTCCAGCTTCTAATAATGGGGACTGTGAAGGGGGGCGACGCGGGCTGCATGTGCCCCGCCAACGCCTTGCTGAGGATACTGGTGCAGCATCTCCTCATCCAGCGGGACGAGGTCCTCGTCATGGACATGGTCGCCGGGCTGGAGCATCTGGGGCGGGGGACAGCCCGGAGGATGGACACAATGCTGGTCGTAGTTGAACCAAGAATGAAGAGTGTAGATACGGTTCGCCGCACATTGAAGCTGGCGGAGGAGATCGAGGTTCAGGAGGTCCTCGCTGTCGGGAACAAGGTCCGCAACGAAGAGGAGAGGCGGTTCATTGAGACTAACATGGCAGCTCTAGACGTCCCAGTGGCGGCTTACATCCCCTATGACGACTCCGTGGCAAAGGCGGACATGCTGGGTGAGGCCCCTATTGACCACGATCCCGACTCCCAAGCCCTGAAGGCGCTTATCGAGCTCATAGCATACCTGAAAAAACGATACGAGTTCTAGCGTCCCCTGAAAAACGTAATCAGTAACAGACGCAGATCCCTGTTATACGGCGTGAGCTCTCTTTGAGACTCAAGGCTATCAGGATAAAGACCAAGTACTGGCGGCCTGGGACAGACTACGTCATCGAGGTCATGAGGGCCGTTGAGGGGCTTCTCCAGGATGGCGACATCGTCACGGTCTCCGAGAAGGCCATCTCGACAGCTATGGGGAACATCGTCGACGAGTCTAAGTTCTCCTCTGGAGTTGTTGCCCGTTTCCTGGTATCATTCTGGACTCGAAGGATCTGGAGTGGACTCTTGGGTAAGCTAGCCAATCTGAGAGATGGGACTAGGGAAAGGCTAAGGAACTTTCCAATAATAGAAGGGGCGGTCCACAAACAGGTCTCCCTACACTACGTTGGCCTGCTCCAATCCCTAAGGCATTACTCCGAGGGGGGCATAGACGCAAGCAACCTTCCCTACTCGTACGTGAGCTTACCCCTCCGTGAACCCAAGGGGGAAGCCTTGAGGCTCTACATGGCATTATCTAAAAGGAGTGATGTCTCAATCATATTGGTGGACGGGGACACAACCTACTCCTGGAGAAACCTACACCTCTCACCCCGAAGAGTGCCCATTAAAGGCCTAATCCACTTCGGGGGCTTCCTCTCCTTCCTGTTGGGCCGCATGCTTGGATTCAGATCTCGCTCAACGCCCCTCGCCTACGCCGGGGAGAAACTTAACTCCGACTGGGCGCTGACCCTCGCAAACGTAGCCCACCGGGTTAGGCGGCATGGGGCTGGGAGGACCGTCTGGGATATGGTTGAGAACCTGGGCGTCGGGCTGACGGAGGTCACTTGGGGGATGTTAGACCGCGTCGACCACTACCCGATAGTGATTCTTAGAAGGGAAGCCAGCTAGAAAAGAAGTACCAAACTTATTCACGTTCCCTCTTGTGAAAAAAAAGAAACCATGGAAAAAGGGGTTTTATGTCTCATCTTACTGAGACAAAAAGGGCTAAAACACCATAAAAGCTGGCCAGGGAGGCGCCAAAGGAGGCACACGACTATCATCCAGCGATGAGGGCCGGATATACTATCCCAAATCTTGAA